>Ga0136643_10015356_pt1 | contig 11507 bp, 11 predicted proteins | sample TergutLab28metaG_FD_96883 | JGI IMG/M metagenome (GOLD analysis project Ga0136643, IMG submission 96883) | Labiotermes labralis P1 segment gut microbial communities from Petit-Saut dam, French Guiana - Lab288 P1 (version 3) (version 3) | ecosystem: Host-associated > Arthropoda: Insects >...
AAAGAAGCCCTTGATAGCATGACCATGGTCGTTGAAGGAATGAGAACCTGTGAGTCGACTTACGACCTAGCTAAGAAAATGGACGTTGAAATGCCAATCGTTGAAGCGATCTATGACGTGGTTTATAACCTCCAAGATCCAAAAGTCGTTCTTGGTAAATTAATGGATCGTCCATTAAAGTCAGAATTTTAAAATGAGGGTGTCAGGTTGAGAAGTGGTGATCTAACTTTTCAGCTCTACCCGGTAATAAGGACTGTTATTATGAAGACCATTCGTGAATGGTTGCAGTCTGCAGAGCAAATGGCCGTCTCTTCTGGTAAGGAAGACTCGGCCATTAAGCTATTAATGCAGCATGCAACTGGAAAAGAGAGTTATGAATTATTGGCGAATTTAGATGGTATGATGACTGAATCGGAGATCCAGGTATTTTCTAACCATGTGGATCAGTACGTCAAGGGAAACATCCCCATTCAGCATTTGCTCGGTTACGAGACTTTTTTTGGTTACAAATTCAAGGTTAACGGCGACGTCTTGATTCCAAGGTTTGAAACGGAGGAATTGGTATCGAAGGTGTTGTCTTTGTACGATGAGCACTTTCCGGATCAGGAGATCGATGTGGTAGATGTCGGTTGTGGCTGCGGGGCCATCGGGGTGACCTTGAAATTGGAGGAGCCTCGAATGGACGTCACGTTGACGGACATTTCCGAGGCAGCCCTTGATGTGGCCTGTGCCAATGCTAAGAAATTAGGGGCAGAAGTCGGATTCCTTCAAAGCGATATGCTGGATGGGTTGGTCGACCGGGAAAAAAGGTTTGATGTTTTAGTTTCGAATCCCCCCTACATTCCCATGGAAGAAAAGGTTGATGCGTTGGTGTACGATAACGAGCCCCATTTGGCGTTGTTTGGCGGCGAGGATGGATTGTATTTTTATCGTCGGATCTTAGCGAATGCGGGGAAGATTTTGAAGTCAACCAGTGTGATTGCTTTCGAGCACGCGTATCATCATCGGGAGGGGATGGCTGGATTGGTGGCCGAGTATTTTCCGGAATCTAAGTTTGAGACCATTAAAGATATGCAGGGGAAGGATCGGATGACCGTTATTTTGAACAAATAATGTCGAAAAACTAGCCTCCACCTCGTTTGAAATCCTAAAATCGGGCAAATGATGTGGGTGGGAGCGTTTTTATCAAAAAACTTGCTAAATTTAGCAGGTTTTTTTTCGTTTTTTGCGTATATAAAGATGTAGGGGATTTTGGGAAGATCCTTGGTTGATGAATTTGTTGTTGAGAGACTTGATTTGGGTAGATTGGCTATAATTTGAGTCTTTATATGGGTAAGGTGGATGGATGGGAGACTTCTTTCAGGTCGATTTATTAAACTTGAGTCCCTTAATCGGTCAATTTGCTAAGTTTAGTCCTCTTTATAGACAAATTTATCTCCGACAGAGACCTGGTTCAAGTACTTTTGCCTATTTTTGAGTCTCTTATGTGGCAATCCTCTTCTTGAAAGGACTTGATTTGAACAAATTAGCCATACTTGGGTCTTTCCGAATAAAAAATGCGAGCAAAGAGGTGTTTAACAATGAAAACAGCAAAAATCGTTGTCCAAAACTACACAAAATTATTGGAAGAGTTAAAAAGAGAGCAAAAACTTCTCCCACAAGGTAGGTTAGTCATACGGCTTGGTGGCAAACGTTATTCCCATCACCTAGAAGGTAGAGAATACGGCATTACCCACGAACCCGAAAAAATCGCCCAGTTGGCACGCAGCAAATACGTTGATGTTTTGATCACAGAATTCTCCAACTACTTAAATACCCCGCTAAAGGATACCCATAACTTCCGATTCCCTACTCACAAAGAGATCGTTGCCTCTCTCCCCGCTGCTTACCAGTCCCTCCCCGACCACTATTTCTATCAGACTTCAAGCAACGACTGGTTAAGTCAACCAACCAACACAAATCCTCGTTACTCAGAGAACCTGGCCTATCCAACGAAAGCCGGATTCCTCGTCCGCTCAAAAGAAGAAGTCCTCGTATCTAACGCGTTGGCCGACAACAACATCCCTCATAAGTTCGAAGTGCCCTACAAACTTGATGGCCTCCTGATCTACCCCGATTTCACCATTAAAAATCCCTATACTGGCAAAATTCACCTCTGGGAACACCATGGTGCTTTCCACATGGAAAAGTACGGGGAGGCTGCTCATAAAAAGATCGTTTCATATACTAAGGATGGTCTCACCTTAAACGACACGCTGATCATTACCTATAGCGATGACATCAAAACACCACACCGTCTACAAGAAATCATCGATACGGTTATACTGACAATTTAAGAAAAGATCGTCAATGATCTTCGAAGTTCGTAGAAACTTAGTTTCATCAACAATTTTCGAAGGCCTTAGGGTTTTAGTTTTTATCATCAGGGGAGTAAAGATTAAAGAACACAGCAGGGGATGACTATTTTACAAATGGAGGTCTTTTTATGCGAGAGAAATTAATTGCATTAAGTATGGTTAAAAAGGGGAATTGGGAAGAGATGTTTCAATTTTTACAAGGGGATCGTCAATTAGACTCAATCGATAAGGAGGCGGCCCACCGTCTAGTGAAGAAGCTTGACTGCGAGGCCATCACCCTTGTTGACGACGATTATCCAGACGCTTGGCGTGACATGTCGAAGCCGCCTTTTGTTGTTTACTTTCGGGGTGACAAAACGTTGCTAAATAAAAAGTTAGTAGCCATCGTAGGCGGTAAAAATCCGAGCGTTTACACTCGGCGTACACTGAATCGACTGTTTAGCCAACTCCCGGCTGACGTTGGTGTGATGGGAGGACTTGAGATTGGGGTGGAGTCACACATCTTAGAAATCGTTAATCATCGCGTCACTTTTTTTGCTGCAGGGATTGACGAAGGCGACTATTATCTGACCACTCCCTCCTACTCGACTTTCAAAGACAAGGACTTAATTCTCAGTGAGCTGCCACCTGGACAACCTCTTGATTTATCGGCTTATTACCGAATCTACCATCTGCTTTGTGAACTAAGTTCGGTCGTTTGTGTGTTTGAAATGCCAGTCTCTGATATGAGGCTGAAATATTTGACGTACTTACTCGACATTGGAAAGCCCATTTTTGTGCTCCCCGACCGAGATAAAACCAGTAGTCGTGGAGGGTTGAAGCTAATGAGAAAAGGTGCAAAGCCACTTTTAGGTAGATCGGACATTTTGGACACAAGTTCAACTTATTCCTAGATCAACCCCTGCGATAGCGAGCAAAATATGCTATAATAACCACCAATAGTGAGGAGTGATTTTATGTCTAATACAAATCCCATCTTAATGAAATGTGGTTGCACATTTGAAAGTGGTCAAGCAGTGGCCGATAAAGTCCGCCGAAAAGGAGTGGCTAACCAGCCGATGCCACAAGAAACCAATGTAACGTGCACGTGCGGGACCACCTATTCAAAAGAAACGTTAATCGACCAGTGCCCGACCTGCCAAATGACGTATGTTGTTACCCCCTGTTCAGCTGCAAATCCTGAATACATCGTCCCAGCAGGCATCGATTATTAGTATCAGCAAATCATCGAAATTCATCGAATGACAAGGCATGAAGCCATTGTGCTCTGAGGGGAAATTCGATACAATAAGGTCATGATGAAGTGGTTAAAAGAGCCGCTTCTATTTTTGGCGTTTGAAAGAGGGATGGATCATGAATAGAATGGATCGTGAAAAACCGTTCAGTAACAACTCTAAGAGAAAGGTCATCCTTCTCTTTTGTTTATTAGGGATCGTCGTTGCTGCATACGTTAGTGGTGTCTCCTATTTTCGAGAGCGCTTCTTTTTTAACGTACAGATCAATGGCATCCCCTTATCGGGACACACAATTGCTGAAGCACGTGAGCGCTTGGAGAGTGAGGCCGATGATTACCACCTATCCGTAACGATTAGCAACCAGCATACTTTGAGTCTTTCTGGAGCGGACATCGATCTCCGTTTTAATGTAGCAAGCGAGATGGAGGCCCTACTCACAGAGCAAAATCCTTTGGCGTGGCCATTGAACCTATTCGGATCTCAAGACACTCATTTGGAGATAGAAGTTTACTTCGATGAAGGGGCTCTCCATCAGCACATAGCTAGTTTTGATTTTGATACAAATGATCAGACACCACCGGTTTCGGCAACCATCACCATAGAAGATGGTCTGGCCATCATTGTTCCACATCAGGATGGAAATACGATTGATCTTGAGTTATTGGAAGACATCCTAGAAGAAGCCATCGTTGAACTTGTGAGTGAGCTCCATCTCGCAGAAGAAGAGATCTTCCTTCAGCCAGAGTTTACAACGGATTCTCCGGAGGTCACCCATGCGTTTGAAGTTGTTAATCGCCACTTAGGAGCCGAAGTGACACTGGAGGCTAGAGAAGATACCTTTGTGGATCGGGAGTTAATTGCCACTTGGATTAGGGTTGACGATGCATTGAATGTCGCCCTTGATGAAGAAGCCGTAGGTGCTTGGTTAGATGAATTCATTGCAACAGTAAACACCCATGGAACGACCCGTCGCTTGAGAACACCTAATGGGAGACGTGTCTCTGTAACAGGTGGGTATTACGGCTGGATCGTTGACCGAGAGCTGGAATTGGCTGAGCTGTTGGAAAACATTCAGAGCGGAGCAAGCATCTCCCGCGAACCGATTTATTCACAACGTGCTGAATCCCATGAGGAGCAAGATTGGGGCAATACGTTTTTGCAAGTTAGCTTAACTGAGCAGCATATGTGGGCCATTGTCGATGGTGACGTCGTTTTTGAATCGCCGGTGGTTACTGGTCTTCCACGGGATGGGCGAAATACGCCAGAAGGTGTTTATTTCATTTTGGAAATGTTAAGCCCAACCGTCCTGATTGGAGCAACTAATCCTGAAACAGGGGAGCCGATTTATGAGACACCTGTTTCTTACTGGATGCGAACCACTTGGGCAGGACATGGTTTTCACGACGCAACGTGGCAAGAACGTTTTGGAGGTTTGCATTATCAAACAAACGGATCTCACGGATGTACTAACTTACCTCTTAGGGCTGCGCGCGAATTATATGAATTAATCTTTATTAATATGCCCGTCGTTGTCCACTACTAAGCACAGGAGGTATTTCCCGGGAAATTTGTCGGTTTTAGGCAATTACGGAAGTCGGGTTTTTCATCCAACATCCTGTTATTTCACGAATCAGGTGAATATTTTCATCCAACATCTCGTCATTTCATGAATCAGGTGAACTTCGCAATTTTCTATTATCGGTTTTGTAAAAAGGAAGTACGTCGTCTTCCACGCATGGATGGCGAGTTTTGCGAGCTTATAGCCTTCTCTATAGACACGTCCGGCAAAAATAAGACGTCCTTTTTTCTTGTTTTGATTTCTTTTTCAAAAAAGAAAAATATCACATTTTGTTTTAGTCGTAAAAACACTTTCCAAACCCGCTTTCATGTGCTATAATAGCTAAAATTACCCTTAAGGAGGAGTAAATGTGCAAGCATTAGAGGATTTTATTAGGGCAATACAGGACTGGGTTTGGGGGCCACCTGCATGGGCTATTTTATTGGGTGGGGGAATCTTTTTGACTTTTAGATTCAAAGGGTTCCAAATCAGGCATTTTGCTCATATTATGGACGTTACCATTGTGGATATGTTCCGTAAAGAGGAAAATAAAAAGAGTCCGATGACCGGACAAGGTGACGTTTCTCCGTGGCAAGCTCTTATGACGTCTTTCTCAGGAACGATGGGTGTAGGAACACTAGCCGGAACAGCTACAGCCATTGGTTGGGGTGGACCTGGTGCGATTTTCTGGATGTGGGTGGTTGGATTCTTCGGAATGGCAACAAAGGTGAACGAGATCATCTTAACCCTACACTTCCGTAGTAAAAACAGTAAAGGTGAAGTATTATCTGGACCGTTTGCCTACATGGAAAAAGGCCTCGGCAAAAGATGGCTAGCGTTATTCTTTGCTTTCTTCGGTGCCATCGGTGCCTTTGGTATCGGAAACATGGTACAAGCTAACTCGGCGGCTACAGCCCTTGCTCACATGGCGCCTGATATTAACCGTGTCCTAGTTGGTGTGGTTGCTGCCTTCTTCATCGGTTTAGTTATCATCGGTGGAATTAAGAGCATTGCTAACACGATGGATAAAGTTATTCCATTCTTGGCAATTGTACTAATGGTTTCGACCGTTGCCATCTTTTTCTCTAGTATGTCAGAGATTCCTTATGCTTTTGGATTGATTTTTAGAGGTGCGTTCTCCGGTCAAAGTGTTGGTGGTGGAGTTGCCGGGGTTGCTGTTATGTATGCGGTGCGTCTCGGTTTACAGCGTGGTATTTTCTCTAACGAGGCCGGTCTTGGTTCAAGTCCAATCGCTTACGCACCTGCTAAGACGGACAACCCAGCTAAGCCAGCGTTCTGGGGATTCTTTGAAGTATTCTTTGATACCCACGTTTTATGTACATTAGTTGCGATCGTTATTTTAACGCAAGTACCGCTAGAGGTTATTCAACCAAGCTTTGTTGACCGCTCGATCGGTATGACAGGTGCGCCACTCTTCATTTACTCTTTCCAAAATTCTTTCCTTGGGAACTATTTTGGTGGTTGGATGACGGCTCTCTTAATCGCTACCTTCGGATTCACAACGGTTATCGGCTGGGCTTACGTTGGTGAGAAGTGTTTCGAATTCTTACTTGGTAAGCACGGTGTGAAATATCGTATCATTTACCGTCTTCTAGTATTGCCAGCAACGGTATTCGGTGCTGCTGGTGGGGTTTCCCTCATCTGGGCGATCGCCGATGTTATGAACGCCTTTATGGCCATACCAAACATGATTTCCGCTCTTATCTTAAGTGGAACAGCCGCCAAGATACTCGACGGTTACTTTAAGAAAGAAAAGTACGTACCACGAGAAGATGCTCATGGGTACGACCACTTACAAGCTGAATAAATATTTAACACGAGGGCTAGTTCTAAGGAACTAGCTTTTTTTGATGGGATGAATTATAATGAATAGCATAGAAAAAGGAGGGATTTTGCATGCGAAGTTATTTTTTAACCACGAATCGGATGGCTTTTTCTCTTTGGGAATCAGATGATCTTAACTTTGCCTGTTCCTTATGGGGGGATGAGTTAGTTACCAAATACATTTCTAAAATGGGGCGCTTCTCTCAGGTCGAGATCGAAGCAAAGTTAGCCTTAGAAATGGAGAACCAACGTGAATTTAGCGTGCAATATTGGCCCATCTTTGAGAGGTCAACCCATGAATTTATCGGATGTTGTGGCTTACGTCCTTATGATGTAGATGCTGGTGTTTACGAAATTGGCTTCCATCTAAAGCCGAGCCATTGGGGAAAAGGCCTTGGACCTGAAGTGGCGGTGGCTACCATTGAATATGCTCGCTCACATTTAGGCGCAAAAGAGCTATTTGCAGGGCATAACCCTCATAACGTAAATTCTAAAAAAGTATTAGAGCGGTTAGGGTTCCAGTACATTGGCGATGAGTTTTATGAGCCAACGGGGCTCTATCACCCTTCCTATAAATATACCTTCTAAAGCAAGTTCTAAGGAGCTAGCTTTTTTTGATGGGATGAGCTATACTTGAATGGAGTTTAGAGAGAGATTCTTGAGGTGGTTAGCAAAAATGAAACTATACGTTGGACTAGGCAATCCCGGTAAAAAATACGATCAAACACGCCATAATATTGGCTTTATGGTCATTGATGCGTTGGCCAAAAAATGGGACGTGTCCATGAACGCAGACAAGAAATTTAAAGGGGAAATCGGCAGTACCCACATCAACGGCGAGAAGATTCTCCTATTGAAGCCAACGACTTACATGAATTTATCCGGTGAATCGATCCAAGCTGTCATGGATTTTTATGACCTAGAAAACGAAGACATTCTGGTTATTTACGACGATCTTGATATGGAGACGGGTAAAGTTCGCGGGCGCGAAAAAGGGAGTGCCGGTGGCCATAACGGCATCAAATCAACGATCCTTCACTTAGCTGGCGAAGAGTTTAAACGCCTAAAAATCGGAATTGGTAAGCCACCTCACGGTAAGGTGAACGACCATGTATTAAGTCGCTTCACGGACGATGAATTAATTGACGTCCTGCCAGCTATCGATAAAATCGTTCGTGGTTGTGAAGAATGGCTAACGAATGATTTTCCGAAAGTCATTAGCGGGCTAAATAATTAGGAGGCCGTTTCCTTTTTCGTAAGAAACTGGGACTTTAGGTAAAAAATTTCATCGCTTTTAAACAACATTGAGGTTTTAGATGAATTTTTTCATCGTTTTTAGCCAAAATCGGGGTTTTAGATGAACCTCAGTCAAAAGCACACATAGAACTAAAGGAGTAAACTTAACATGACAGATATTATAAACGAGGTATTCATCGTCTCTTTCTTAGGCTACCTCATCATCGTTAACGTCCTTACTTTTATCCTCTACGCCATCGATAAACGTCGTTCCATTAAAAAACAGTGGCGAATTAGCGAAAGCACACTCCTCCTTTTCACACTAGCCCTCGGTGGTTTTGGTGCCTTTTGTGCCATGCGGTTTTTGAGGCACAAAACCCAGAAATTCATCTTTAAAGGTGCGACAACATTGAGTTTAATTCTTATCGTGATTGCCACTATGTATCTTATGCTTTAGTATTTGGGCGACTTGAGAATAGCTATACTCCCACCTTTTTATAATTTTTGATCAATTGGTGGAAGATAAGAGGGGCTCGAGCCAAGTTCTTCCACTTTTTTCGTGTTTTGAGCGATTTGGTGGAAGTTTTGTCTAGGATCTGCCAGATTTCTTCCACCTTTTTGGAATTTTAGGTGATTTGGTGGAAGTCTGAATGGTATTTAGGCCGATTTCTTCCACCTTTTTAACGTTTTCAACTTTTTAGTGGAAGTTGAAGCGCAATTTCTGATGTCCCCTTCCACCAATCGTCATCTTCTGGTAAAATGGTGGAGTAATAGACAAATTTTCCCTATTAGAGCTTTACTTAATGGTGAAAATAAACTTGATAAGGGGCGGTTAGCAATGAAGTGCATTCTAATGCAGTTGGATCGATATAAAAAGGAGTTAAATGGTGTTGACAAGGAGTTGGCATCACTTCCACTCGGCAGTTTTATTAAAAGGGGATCAAGTTATTGTCTCAAACACAAGGGCAGAGAGCGGGGTATCACGCGAAAGCCCGAAATAATTCGTCAGATTTGTCGTAGGGAATATCTTAGAGTGAGAAAAAGGCAACTTGAGCATAACTTTTCTATCCTAAATGGCATTCCTGGTAAACTAGATGAGCGAACACCAGGTGATCTCATCGCTGCACTTCCAGCTGTTTATCAAAGTTTCCCAACTCCCTACTTCTATCATCCAAAGGCTATAGCCTGGCTAGACGAACAACCTCCAACTAATCCATACAAATCAGAAGATCTAATCTATACATCAACGGGTGGGACGAAATTAAGGTCAAAGTCCGAACGGGACATTGCCAACCAATTAGAGCAGCAAGGCCTACTTTATTACTACGAGGGCCTTGCTCGATTTGGAGGAAAAAGAGTGTATCCAGACTTTACTGTCAAAAATCCATACACTAATTACACCGCCCTGTGGGAGCATTTCGGTGCGTTCCACCAACCTAACTATATCCAAAGTATGAATGAAAAAATGACCCTCTATCGTGAGTATGGCTATACTCCCCTTCTTAACCTGGTCTACACGTTTGAATCCGATATCCGTGATCCCAATCATCTGAAAAGCCTTATTCAGCAGGTCATGTTTTAATCTATTAGCCATTGTGGTATACTAGTAAGACTTCAAGCTTCAGCTTGATTTAGCCTTTCTGATGCCACTCATAGAGAAACTTGGCGATGCAAGGAGTCATGTAGTTGAACATGATAGGGACTTAAAAAATCATTTAAGCGACAGCCAAATAAGGCAAAATGTCGCTTTTTCGTGCGTTGGTACGAAACGTTTAACAAAGGAGGTGGCATTGTCAAGGAGGTGAATCCTATTTGGCAATTATTATGAAACTCATTAAGAACTTTTTAGACGACCTCCCAGAATTAGATCAGCTCTCTCATGGGCTAAATCAAGGTCATGTTTTACTATCAGGAGTGACGCCCAGCTTTCGCCCTCATTTGCTGGCCTTCCTTAAGGAAAAAAAAGCTGGTCCCTTACTGGTCGTTACCCGTAATGAACACGACGGGCGAAAGTTATACGATCAACTGGTTGATTTAACCGATGTAGAAATCAGCCCTTTTTTGCTGGACGAATTTATGACAGCCAACGTGTTATCAGCGAGTTCGGAGCTTCGCTTCGAGCGGCTACAGGCGTTGGCCTCTTTAAAGGAAAGTCCCGATCAGATGGTCATTGCTAACGTCTCTGCGTTGCATCGTTTTTTGACCCCCAAAGATGTGCTAGCATCGGCAGAAATCTCTCTTACAATCGGGTCGATCATCGAGCCGGAAGACTTGATCAAAAAGGCCCTTCAATTAGGGTACACTCGGGTCTCCACGGTAGAAGCCGTGGGTGAATTCGCGGTACGGGGAGGGATTTTTGACGTTTTCCCGAAAGAGGTAGAGCATCCCGTTCGGATTGAATTTTTTGACGACGAGGTCGAAACCATTCGCTCTTTTGATGTGGTTAGTCAACGGTCCATCGAGAAGATTGACCGTATGGATTTGACGTTGCTGTATGAATTTTATTACGAGGGGTCGGCGGTAGATGGTTTTAAGAGGAGACTTGAGGGGCTTCTTCAGAAACAGTTGACGGCCTTGAATCGCGAGAGCAAGGAAGTCTTGGAAACGGTGGTTAACAAGGATGTTTTAAGCATTGAATCTTTTTCAACCTTGGATCTGAGCCACCAATATTTAGGTTTGATGTACGATGAGCCTGCAACGTTGTTGGATTATTTGGAACAGCCTACGGTGGTTTGGTTGGATGCGGAGCAAATTGCCATTCATGCCCAGGCGACCAGTGACGAGGTGGATATCTGGATGAGCACCAACGCGAGCAGAGGCGAACTTCTGACTGGCTTTAAGCGACAAGCAGACTTTGACTTCCATTTAGCAGCCAGGCAACTCTTTCTAAGTGAACGTACCCATCGCCTACGAGACGTTCCTTTGGCGACCACTCTTACTCTAACTTCTAAAAGCATTGAGGAGTACAACGGGAACCTGGAGCTGTTTTTCACAGAGGTCAGCCAGCTTTCTGCACGTGAAAAAACCATCCTTATTAGCTCAACTTCTGCTGATCTGCGAAACACCCTGCTTAATCAGCTGATGACGAAAGGTGTAGCCACCGCCACCATCGATCCCCAGAAGGACAACCTTCAACCGGGTGTCGTCAATGTCTGCCATTTGGATCTAGAAGCTGGCTTCGAATTAGTGGAGCATGACCTCATCGTCTATACCGACGCCGAAATCCAAAAAAACGTCCGCAAAAAGGCTCGCGCCTATCAAGGTAACATCCGGGAT
>Ga0136643_10015357_pt1 | contig 11507 bp, 8 predicted proteins | sample TergutLab28metaG_FD_96883 | JGI IMG/M metagenome (GOLD analysis project Ga0136643, IMG submission 96883) | Labiotermes labralis P1 segment gut microbial communities from Petit-Saut dam, French Guiana - Lab288 P1 (version 3) (version 3) | ecosystem: Host-associated > Arthropoda: Insects >...
AAGTTCGCCATTATTGACAATCGGGTTGTCTGGTATGGTAGCATCAATCTCCTAGGCTACGGCGATACAGAAGAAAGCATCATGAGGGTGGATAGCGCTACCATCGCTGCTGAACTTATTAGCGTGATGAGTGATTCAAGCGAACATCTATAAGTGTGATGGGCTGTGAATCACTCGTCCTGTACAGTTGACTATAAGCAAGTCTGTTTAATGCTTACAAATGCAGACATTTATTATTTTCACTCATGCTTATTCATTCGACAAGCTCATTAATCTCTAGTTTCATACTTACTACACCTCTGTCAGAATAAACCTGAAAGGGGTGGCGCCATGAAGAGGGTATATTGCTTATATAGGGTATGGTAACATCAAGCGCGGCGCTTCGTTCGCAAGTCAAAAAAAAGGATTTTTGTTATCGGATGTAAAAAAATATGCAATACTATCAACCAAAAGTTGAAATTGGGGGAGTGTAGACGCGTCGGGTGCAAGAGTTTTTGCTCTAAAAAATACCAGTTTTCGTCAAAATAACGAAGCCTCGCAAATGTAGTGTTTGCAAGGCTTCGGCGACGATTGGTGGACTCGAAGAGGATCGAACTCTCGACCTCCGCATTGCGAACGCGGCGCTCTCGTAAAGTTGCAAGAAAATGGCAAATATGAAAAACAATAATAACCTAGTGATTGCAGTATGTGCGGCGTTTTTACAATGTTCCCGACAACATCAAAAAAACAATAATTCGGTGTTGATTTATTATTTTGACAAAAGTTCGGAGCAATAGCAATTACATTGCGAACGCTTTGAGGTCGGAGTTGCCTACGGTCAAATCATTGCGAACCATTCGCCCTGCGGTTTAGCTAACGGTAGGGACACATTTATGCTTGAAAATACAGGCTTTTCTATGTATTGAACTATATATCATCATTATCATTTCCATGCCACCTTCTATAGCACAGATGAAATAGCAACATTATTTTCAGCGTTTAAAATACCACTTGTCCTGTGTATATTGTGCAATTGCAGTGCTTTTGTAAGGGTTTCGCAGAGTTTCATAAAAATTATTTTATCCTTTTTAAATAAATGTGATTTTTTTGCCCAAAAAACGCATATATATAATAGAGCGCTTTTAGTAGATTTAATAACAACTAACTAATCTTAAGATTATCAGAAAAAGTGCCGACAACATGAGTAGTGATGTTTATAAACCATTTGAATCTTATAGGGTGCTACCCATTAATTGAGTAGCCAACCTCCCACAAGACACTAGCAGAATCGTTCACCATGTATAATAAAGGAGTTCAATATGAAATATTTTATTACATACCTCACATTCGTAATATCAATTCTATTTATATTTTTTACCGGTTGCGATTTTATAGAAAGTGAAGATCAATCAATGTTGCTTAGTATGAAGAGTTTACAAGGAATTACACTAGAGCCAGAAAAGAATATTTACCCAACAGGGATAAACATGATAACAATGTTTTGGGGAAATGACAGCATGAATGTCATCTCATATGGTGATTATTTTGAATTGTTCAGGAAAGAAGATGATGTATGGATAGTAATTGAGGATAATTCAGGATATCCATACTCAGATATTAGTTATGAACTCATACCAGACACTCGTAGAGATAAAAATTACAATATTTTTGAAAGATTTGGGTTTTTAAGTAAAGGAGAGTATAAAATTGCTGCGATATTCTACATATATAGCGATAATGAAGGAAAAGAAACAGAGTTCGTAGTTTTTGGTTATTTTTCGATATCAGAAACACACACAAACGGCGAATAAATCACGTCGTATGTGTGTGTTCAGAGGTATTAAGATTGGTTAATTTGGATATATACCAAAAATGGCCTCAGCATTAGATGCTTTGCTAAACCATGCCCCATCAGATGTAGCACCACTATGTGTACCTAAGACAGGATGCCCAGCACCAGGAACATTTGCACCGTAAACAATACCACCACTATCTCCACCTTGACGGGTATAGCCTGCAATAGCGTAATCTCTCATATTCGTATTGTTTGTACTTGCTGTTGTTACTTTGCCTGAGGAGCTATTATGTCTCCCAGTCATACTCACATCCATGTTCTGAAATACAGTTCCAGTATAAGAAGCATGATTAGTTGTAAGACCTCTTATCTGGTTAGAAGCAGTATGGCTTCCAGAATTTTGGATAAAATTGATATCTAACAACCTCGACTTTAAATGTTGAGGAACAGATTGTCCTGTATATGGATTGCTATGAACATCTGACGATCCTACACCAACTATTGTTGTTGATCCTGATTGTGTTACATTATCTCCCATACCAATTACATGTCCTGCTGATACAAATCCATAAACATAAGAGAAATTCGTATAATGACGCGCTCGGTAGCCAGCACTTCCACTTGTATTTAGAGTTGAATTGCTTATGCCAGAGCCAGGTCTTGTTATTAAATCAGGAACAACATCAACATCTCCATATCTAAACGTCAATACGTCAGCAATGATTGCTTTTGCTGATATTGAAGCAATCGCTTCGCTCTTATCTATTTCTGTTAATGTAGCATCAATAGTCACAACTACTGTATTATTCATTTCATCTAAATGATACGTAAAATGATAAGGGCTATCTTCATAATCCCAAAGATTCTTTATAGCATCAAGCATCTGATTGAAACTATATATTTTCCTTTCGATGGTAATTTGCTCATTTTGTGTTACTGTTTTAATTAAATTAGTTATTTCTGAACTTGTGTCAGTAACTACGACTACTGCTTTTAAATCATCGTCTATATATACACCAGCATACCAGTTTGGATATTTTAACTCATAATCAGGATAAATATTAAACACCCGATTACCCTCGTAAAAATACTCCTGTAATCGATCTAACTGTGCTATGGATTCGTTTTGTATCATTGCTAATCTTTCATCATTGCCATTTCCAACAGCATGAAAACCATAAGCATTTGCTAGGAGAAGAATACATGCTATAAATACCGTTATAAGTATACGAACTTTGAATTTCATTAAAAACACCTCAATTCATATTTTGTTAATTTCTTCTATTGGTAAACAGAACCCACTCGCATAACAACCACCCCCTAGTTTTCTAAGACTAAACAAACGCTTAATTTATATAACCGTTTGTTATTAAAAGTCATTATCCTCCTCTCATATATATATCCCAATAATCGGCAAAAAAATCACATTCATTTTCAAAATTATAGAAATCATAGATATTTCTCATCAAAAAATAAAACTTTGAATACAATTAAAGAATTGTATGTTTAAGACATATGGCTTCTTTGTTATAAATAAATCAAAGCCGCTTGTTCTTTCGCCTAAAAAAGAGCAAGCGGCTTTTTGCATTTCACAACTTAATGGAAAGGAGTTACCCACAATGTCAAATAACACAAACAATACGGACAACTCCGTTTACTACCTTGATTGTAATGAGTATCTATAATTCGTAAAATCTATTTCTTCAGGTGTAGCACAAAGAAACAAAAAATCCTCATTAACAACAATGTACATAATAACATAGTCTTCAGCGATATCTATTAGACCTTCATTAACAATACCGGTGTTGATATCAAGCAGAAAAATATTACTGCTATGTCGTTCAAAAAGAAGTAACTCCCCGTTTCTTATATTTCCATTAGGAGCGACTGTCAACGTACTTGAATATATCTGAGATAGAGAATTATCTTCTTCAATTCTTCCGATAAAACTCTGCATTGAGTAATTTAAGATATAAACTAAATCACCAAATATTCTAAATGTATGCGGGCGATTCACCATAATGTACTCGTATGACTCACCAAGATGGATGCTTTTATAAATATCTAAGTGTTCATCATAAACCAGAATAACTACTTCATCATTGCTTTCAGAATCATAATACAGTACATAAATCATATCACCGTGTACAGTATATGATAGATACTCTGTACCCTCACGAGTATCCATGTTGACTTTTGATTCTAAAACTATTTCTGTTTCTTTAGTGTTTAAGCAAAATGTTTCAAAGTAACTAATTTCATAGCCGTTCTCAACTCTGCGTTTCAACGAAATTAAATCACCTTTGTAAGACATTAGATGAAAAAGTTCAATTGATTGCATATCTTCATTAAGGCGAGTCAAGGAGTTATGCTCTAGGTCAATCATAAAAATCACATTATAAAGTTCATGGTTATCTGTATAAAGTGTTGAGTCAAAAAAGACCATATTGTCTCTTATGGTATAATCCCCTGTAGACATATAAAAATTATTAAAAGTACCGATTTGAACAAATGACGATGAATCTATAAAATATCTATAATATATTCTATTATTTGGATTGCTGTTTGGACTACGGTCTGTACCTTCAAATAAAATACTGTCCTCAAGTATAGCAAACGCGTATAATCGTCTGTCACCAAAGCTGGCAGTCATCTCGGAAAGGTCAAATACTTCATTGTATTGCTCATGAGTTACATTGTTGCTACATGACATAAGAAAAATCAAAAGCATTAAAGAAATACATACTACAAATTTGGTAATTTTCATTTCTTCTCCTTCCTGAGAACTGTAGGGAGCTTGTGGAAATTAATGCTCCCTACGATTCTATAACGTGAGGAATTAATTAACAAGCCTCTTTATTATTTGTATGAAAAACCAATATTAACATTATTATATGCAGTGTACAATGTTGCCACTGTCACATCATACCACCTTAGACTACCTGTTCCGGCAGGGTCACAAAGCGCAAAGTTTGTACCAGTGCCAAAAACAGAATATCCTACAACAAAATGATTTCCGGTATTACGTGGGAAACCTTCAGAGGTATTTCCTCTTAATCCTATTATAGGTGCAGAATTATGACTTGATATTGTATTTGTAAGACGTGTTCTCATGGTGGTCTGGTTTGAATTATGTGAAGCTGAAAAACCAGGTATACTATTTGCGCTAAGATAACTGATTAAATCCGACAAATATGTACCGTCTGCATGTAACGTTACTTGAGAAGAGTTGATTATTGTTGCTTGTGTTGGAGCCCATCCTCTATGCCAATGATGAACCATTCGCACACTTGCTATACCACAAGTATTTGAGTTGCCATTATGGGCAGTTTGTGCATAATGTGTAAAAGGATCTAAATAATGCCATGACGTACTTGCAATGCTTGCTTCTATACTATCAACAAAGGGATTAAGTTTTTCTTGTTCCATCCAGTAGTCGACTTGCTCTTGCGTAGCTTCTAAAGCACCACCAGTACCAAATTGCGTTAATTGGTGTGATTTGTTTTCAAGCTCATTTATAGTTTCAGGTTGTGGAGTTGGTGTTGGGTTACTTTCTTGTGCTGCTACACTCTGTACAAATACAGAAAATAACATAATAAGCATGAGTAAAAGAGATGTTGCATTCTTAAAAATACGATTGTTCAATTTAATTTCCTCCAATTCTAGCATCTGATTTTTATTTGTCTAAGCATCACTCGAACTTATTAATAACTGTTTGTTATTAAAGGTTATCCTCCTTTCCTATATATACATATCTTAAAAATCGGCAAATAAATCACATCTATTTTAAAAATCATAAAAATTTCTCTTTAAACAATAAAGCCGCTTGTTCTTTCGCCTAAAAAAGAGCAAGCGGCTTTTTGCATTTCACAACTTAATGGAAAGGAGTTACCCACAATGTCAACTACCACAAGCAGGACAAACAATTCCGTTTATTACCTTGATGATTTGGAATGCCAGTATTGCCTTTATGCAATGCACATAACGAAAAGGCACAAAAATCCATGCTGTGATAATTCGTGCCGCTATGAAACCCTGCTGCGCGATGCCACTGAAAACGGAAGAATAAAACGAGAGGAAGGAGCAAAGCACAATGAATCAGACAAATCAAAACGAAGGGAGGAGCAAAGCCATGAACGGTGATAATAATGGCACAGCTTGCCGTGTTATAAGTCTAGCGGCTCAGAAAGGCGGAGTCGGCAAATCTGTGAGCAGCACTAATTTAGGGATCGGGCTTGCCCGCCGAGGGCATAAAGTTCTTATTGTTGATCTGGACAGTCAAGCTTCACAGACTATCTCGCTCGGATGGAAATCACCCGATGACCTGCCCACTACAATCGCTACACAATTATCCAATATAATTGACAACAAACCATTTAACCCGCTTGATGGTATTCTGCACCACTCCGAGGGTATTGACCTCATGCCGTCGAGCATCGAACTGTCCGCAATGGATATGCGGATGATGAACGCAATGAGCCGTGAATTTATTTTGCGTAACTATCTTGCTGATATCAAACCGCATTACGACACTATAGTTTTGGACTGTGCGCCGTCTTTAGGATTGATGACCATCAATGCGCTAACAGCATCAAGCAGTGTAATAATCCCGGTACAGCCGGAGTATCTGTCCGTAGTCGGGATGACACAACTATTTGCCACAATCGGTCAGGTGAAGCAAAATGTCAACCCCAATTTGCAAGTCGAGGGTGTACTCATCACACTTGCCAATATGCGTACTAACTTAGCAAAAAACACCGTGAGTATAATTCAGGAAGCATACGGCGGTAATATCCGTATTTTCCCACAGCCTATCCCCTACTCTACAAAAGTAAAGGAAGCAAGCGCATCAGGCAAGAGCATATTTGTGTATGACCCAAAAGGAAGTGCCGCCTATGCATATGGACAACTAGCGAAGGAGGTGGATCGCAATGGCAGACAGATCGGGGCAGACGTTCGAGATTCCAAAAAGTTCGAGCCTTGTCGCTGATGTTTTCAGCACTTTACAGGGCAACAACGAAACCAACCGTGAAAAGGTCATGGAGATACCATTGTCGGATATAAGCGATTTTCCAAATCACCCATTCAAGGTGAAGATGGATGACGAGATGCACAGTATGGTTGGAAGCATCAAACAATACGGCATATTAGTGCCGGGGCTAGTACGACCTAAAGATGGCGGCGGCTATGAAATGGTGTCAGGGCATAGACGCAAGACAGCAAGCGCATTGGCGGAACTCAATACTATGCCTTGTATTATCAGAAATCTTACAGACAATGAAGCCGTAATAATCATGGTGGATTCTAATCTGCAACGTGAAAAAATCCTGCCGTCTGAAAAAGCGTTTGCTTACAAAATGAAGATGGATGCAATGCGATTGCAACAGGGAACAAGGACAGATTTAACCTCTGCCCCACTGGGGCAGAAGTTAAATGGTAAGACATCACGGGAGTTGTTGTCAGAAGAATCCCCCGACAGCCATTCACAAATCCAACGATATATTCGACTTACGGAGCTTATCCCACAGTTGCTTGATATGGTTGATAACGCAGTCGTCCGAGACAAAGAGAACCAACAAATCGCCCTTCGTCCAGCCGTAGAGCTTTCCTATCTTTCTCAGGAACAGCAGAGCGAGCTTCTTGAGGAAATCGTAGCTGAGGACAGGACACCATCGCATGACCAAGCTATCAAGATGCGCAAGCTTTCGGAAGATGGGCAACTCAACGAGAGTGTAATCCACAGTATCATGCGTGAGGAAAAGCCCAATCAGGTTGAGCATTTCAAAATGCGAAGGGACAGAATCAGCAGATTCTTTGCACCTGACACACCCGCACAGAAAATAGAGGAAACCATTGTGAAGGCACTGGAGCTGCTACGCCAAAGGGAACGAAGCCGCAACGGTGAAGCACGATGATTCTGCAAGCCAATCACTCAGAAAGGAGGTCAAAACTAATGGAAATAAAAGCCATCATAGCCATAGCACTTGTGGTATTCATTATCGGATCGGGCGTGTTTCTTTATCTGCGGAACAAGCGAAAATAAGTGCGTAAAATGGCAATCGCACCTTTGTTTTTCTTAGTATATAGGAGTAAACTAAGGGTAGAAAACGAAAGGAGGCTAACGCCATGAAGAAGCAAGTAATCGCCGTTTTGATGCTAGGGTTTATAGCTTTACTGGTATCGGGATGCGCTGGAGGACATACGGCAATCGAGCCATATACACAGGATGAAGCTGTTATATCGGTAGATGAAGCGTACATGGAGGAGATTGTTACCGACGAAACCGCTATTATAGAAATTGACGAGCCATCGCCGACTTCCGTCCCCATCGTAAATACACCGACAGAATCGGACAGTGTGGAGCACCCACCAAAGAGGGATACAGATACCCCACAATCATTGCCGACACACAATAACACTGTTACAATAACAACAGCTACGGCAGTATCGACTCCGACACCAACAGCTACACCAAAACCCACACAACAAACAGCACCGCAACCTACTCCGACACCAGCACCGCAACAAGCACCCGAGCCACCAGCACAACCTACTCCTGCACCGACGCCGCAACCAACACCGGAGCCTACTCCTGCACCAACACCGCAACCAACGCCAGAGCCAACACCGCAGCCTACGCCAGAACCTACACCGCAGCCAGTTGTTGTAGAGCCAACACCATCAAGAACGATATGCAACACTTGCGGAGCGGATATAACAGAAACTTTAGCAGAACATGGCACAGCCCATCTGTTAGCAGGCGAAAACTTTAGCTACCGCAACGAATAGAACAAATCAATAATAAAGCCTTTCATAACAAGGCAAAGCAACCCCGTATATAAACGATATGCGGGGTATTTTTTTATGTCAAAAAGGAGACTGAAATGAAAAAATTATACAAGAGGATTTTTGGTATCATACTTGCGCTTGCGCTCTGCTTTTCATCCATACCTGCGTATGCAATAACAAATCAGGATGATACTACTGTGACCGAACAGACAGAGGAAACCACAGTTACCGAGCAGGCAGACGAAAACCAAAACGAAGAAAACAGTACCGAGCCACCAGAAGAACCCACAAATGAAGATGTGAGTGAAACAGACGAGGAGTCCGAACCGGACGAAATGATTGACGATTTTGAACAGTTAGATATCGGCATAATGCAAACGAGTGGCTACACAACTTGGCACACCCGTAGCGATTACCGCATCTATTACGGCAATCACCGTACATCATATTATACGGCGAACGGGAATCCCGCATTTTGCCTAAACCCCAATCAATCGGGTATAGACACAGGCACATACTCGATAAGCCGTTACATCTACCCAGGCACAGGATATGACCTTTTGATTAAAGGTGCATGGTATCTGTACGGCGGTCCCGGATATAATTCTGTAAAACACAATTTATTTGACGATCCCGACGGCGACTTGGCATACGCCTATTCCCATGCGATACTCGCATATATGTGGACAGGCGATGAAGCTAATGCTTTCATCGGGCAAAGCGCAGGAGCCAAACAGCATTTCCATAATGTGATAGCAAGTGTAAACTCACAGGCAATGCCGCCATCAAACTTTTGGGTTTTCGTATACAATGAGGAAAACACAGAACTCCAGACATTTTTAGGTTGGGAATACACACCTACGGGAAGCCTTGAAATCATTAAAACCTCAAGCAATCCCGGCATGACGGACAACAACCCCCTATACTCCCTTGAGGGCGCAGTTTTTGACGTTTTTAATGGTGCAAACCAAAAACTTGGCAGCATTACAACAGACAGAAACGGCAAAGGTCGGCTTGACGATATAGACGCAGGGCAGTCAGGGCTATTTATCGTGGAGGTAAAACCGCCTAAAGGCTTTGCGCTATACACAGAGCGAGTCCAGTTTGAAATCGTATCAGGGCAAACAACTACAGTGACAGTGAGCAACAAACCGCAAAACGACCCTGTAGGTATCATCCTTAGAAAACAAGATGCTGATACATCAGCACCTACTGCACAAGGTAATGCTTTGCTCTCAGGAGCGGAGTTTACAGTTAAGTATTATGCAGGGTTATACTCCAATGCAAGTCAGCTTGCGGGAGTCGCGCCTGCCCGTACATGGGTACTGCGTACAAACGAGAATGGCGTAGCATTTCTGTTGCCATCGTTTCTCGTATCAGGCGATCCATTTTACTATTCAGGCAATGGCAACCCGACATTGCCGCTTGGTACATTAACGATACAGGAAACCAAAGCACCGGAGGGCTATCTTATTAACAATGAACTGTTCATAAGGCAGATAACATCGGATGGCGTAGCGGAATCAGTATTTACCTACAATGTGCCTATCGTCCCCGACAATGTAATCCGTGGTGGAGTTGAGATTGAAAAATGGGATATTGAGCGCAACCAAGCAAGACAGAAACAAGGCGATGCAACACTTGCTGGGGCTGTCCTTGACATTTGGAATCGGAGCGTAAACAGTGTCGTTGTTGGAGGTAAAGTATATGCACCTAACACAGTCGTTTACACCATGACAACAAATGCGGACGGCTTTGCAGGAACAGCAAACAATCTTCTGCCTTATGGCGATTATGAAATCATTGAAAGAATGCCACCGACAGGCTACCTTAACACTGGAATCATCAGCCAGTCATTCAATATTCGGCAAAATGGTGTTATCGTCAGCCTAAAAGCCAGTGATGCTGTTATAAAAAACGACATCATCCGTGGAGGAGTGGAAATTGAGAAATGGGACATCGAGCGAGATCAGACAAAATTAAAGCAAGGCGAAGGCACACTTGCGTTAGCAGTCTTTGATATCTGGAACAGGAGTGCGGACAGCGTTTTAGTAAACGGTGTTTTGCGCCCGCCTAACACGGTAGTCCATACAATGGTCACAGACACAGACGGCTGGGCTGGCACATCAAACACGCTGCTGCCTTACGGAAGTTATGAGATAATCGAAAGACTCCCGCCAACTGGTTACTTAAATAGCGGAATTACAAAGCAATCATTCCAGATACGTCAACACGGTGTAATTGTGAACCTTAGTACAAGCGATGGGGCAATCAAAAACTATGTAGTCCGTGGCGGCGTGGAGATAGAGAAATGGGACATTGAACGTGACCAGACAAAATTGAAGCAGGGCGATGCCACGCTTGAAGGCGCAGTCTTTGATATCTGGAACAGGAGTGCGGACAGCGTTATCGTAAATGGAGTTTTGCGCGCACCCAACACGGTAGTCCATACGATAACCACAAATGCGGACGGTTGGGCTGGCACAGAGGGTAATTTGTTACCCTACGGAAACTACGAGATAATCGAAAGAACACCGCCTACTGGCTACTTAAACACTGGAATCATCCGTCAGTCATTCCAAATTCGTCAGCATGGAGTTATCGTGAGCCTCAGAACCGGTAGCACGGTTATCAAGAACGACATCATCCGTGGTGGAGTTTACATTGAAAAGTGGGATAACGAGATTGACAGGCGCGAAGCACAGGGCAATGCTACCTTAGAGGGTGCTGTCTTTGAAATCGTAAACCGCAGCATTGATTCTGTCCTTGTAAAAGGTGTGCTGTATGCCAATGGCGAAGTCGTGTTCACATTGAAAACTGACAGCGAAGGCACGGCACAGACTTCTAACGACCTGCTGCCATACGGTACATACGAGATTCGCGAAGTGTCGCCCCCGCTCCGTGGCTACCTTGCCACAGGCGTACTCAGCAGGATTTTTGAAAT
>Ga0136643_10015358_pt1 | contig 11507 bp, 10 predicted proteins | sample TergutLab28metaG_FD_96883 | JGI IMG/M metagenome (GOLD analysis project Ga0136643, IMG submission 96883) | Labiotermes labralis P1 segment gut microbial communities from Petit-Saut dam, French Guiana - Lab288 P1 (version 3) (version 3) | ecosystem: Host-associated > Arthropoda: Insects >...
AAAAATCCAGGGGAGTAAGATCCGGGGAATGGGGTGGCCATGCTATCGGCGCCGCTCTACCTATCCACCGACCTGGGAAACGGGTGTTGAGGTACTCGCGCACTTCTCCAAGGTAATGAAGGGTTGCACTGTCTTGCTGGAAGTGAATGCGTCCTTCTTGGTCATCTTCGTCTAACTGTGGAATGAGGAACTCTTGGAGCATGTCCAGTTTTAAAGCTCTTTTTGAAACACCCTGTATAATTTAAAATTGTAGATTGGACATATTGAATGTTACTAGCCTTGACGAATGTGATATATAAAATAATGGTGGATGGTTAAAAGCAGTATTTTTAAATTATGTACAACAAAATATAAAATGTACAACTATATATATACATACACACACACACACACACACACACATAATTTAGGTTATGTTGAAGTTCTGTCGGAAAATGCATTAAACAAAGTCGTATCTTGTTGGACAGTTACTAAATTTCGATTCACGATGCACGGATCCGTGTATATAAAATTCTGGTGTTCCTTTTATCGTGTCCCTGATCGCCGGTCTATGTCGCTTAGAAAGCCTGTATCCGCCGGGATATGCAGTGATTGCTGGCGTGCTGTGGAACACCAGAAGTGGGACATCCCGTACGTTGGAGCACTCGTGGAAACATCTGCATTATGCTTGTTGGGTGTGCACCTAAAGGCAGAGTTATTATCTCATATCACACATAATTAACTAAATACTGTTAATTGTACATCGTGGTTTGATTTTGTTCTCTTATCGCGTTGCGTGAATGTCGAAATGTAAATTACCTGCTTCCTGCTATGGAAGTTCTGTGCGTTGACATAAACCGAACTGTGTGTATGAAGTTCGTCAAATGTGTGTGTGTGTGTGTATGGCAAGTGTGTTACTGAAACTTGATGTAAGGCAGCCATTTCTGGCGTTGGCCTGCAGCTCTACGCCGTTGCTTGCACTCAGTAATCTGAGCAGAGCGGTTTATCGCTCCTCCCATCACGTCTGGTCGGAGGGGACAGTTTCCCTCCTACCACGGTCACTTATTTTGTCTCTTTCGTGATAACGCAGTGAACGACAGCTAACACCGATACGACCTGTTCCTGCCATACTGAATACTGCCGCTGTAATTTGTCGATAGCTACCAGGAATACCCACTTGTTTTGTTTGAGTACTTTCATGGTGTCCACATCACGTTAAGTCTCTATACAACCGTCACAACTCAGAGAATTATTTTTGTTGCGTAATTGGCTGCCGAATGAAGGAACACGTTATACTCCATCGTGGCATCCTGTTCCTGCCATACTCAATACTGCCGCTGTAATTTATCGATAGCTACCAGGAATACCCTCTTGTTTTGAGTACCATAATGGTGTCCGCATCACGTAAGTCCCTATACAACCGTCACAACTCAGAGAATTATTTTTTTTTGCGTAATTGGCTGCCGAATGAAGGAACACGATATACTTCCCTGTAGCATCTCGTAGCATCCTGCGTTTCTCTCGGTGGTGTTGATGAGGTTTCTGCGATAAGACACTGCGTAGACTGGTAAATAGTTAAGCACCTCCGAAGCGTCGGTGAGGGTTTATAAATTTACGCAGCTTCATATTTCAGAGGACATGACCCTTCATACAGCGAAACGTAACTCACGGTCTTGGATGGATTCTTTGGGGGCTGTTGTGATAACGGTAATGAACCTACGGGTTCCGTAAAGAACGAAGAATGTCTTGAACAGTTGAGTGACTAATTTTCCTAGGGGCTTGTCTCATGATATTAGTTTTACCGTACTGTCGCCTGCTGCAATCTGCACAGTTCAAAATGTATAGCGCTTGTCTCTTATGGTTGCATGCAATAATACATGCCGCAAATCAGTAAGCGATTTTAAACAATAGAACCTGGCAAAAATGTAATTTTCTCACCTAAGGTATGGCTCATATTAATGTCGCAAGGTATATCTGTAACAACATTAAACAGTACGCACTTGCAGCATATTCGTGACGTTAATTATGACTGTGTAAGGAGCAGTTAGCGTTGGAACTGTAATAAGTTTCGCGTCATAAAGTAAAAGTCGGTCAGAGAGAATGGTACTGCCCTTATCTGGTAGCATATAGGACAGTTTCTGAAATTGTGTAACGAGAATCGTGTTTTTTGTTAATTCAGGCCTTTCTAAGTATGTGTCTGCAACCTCGTTATTCACACACCTCTTCACATGTGTGGAATCCTCCCCTCCCTCAGGAAGTGAGAGTAACCTAGAGCATGCCCTTTGACCTATACATCGACTACAAAAATACTGTGACAGTTGGGACGGATCCGGACTCCATTAGCCATTTGTAATTTATAAGACGGCCAGGTTGCCCTGGTGTAGTGAATGTCGATCGCTGAGTTTGTTGTTTATTGTGCTCTTGTTCCCGGTACAAGGCTGCTGCCAAGCGGCCGGGTTGTCTTGCATTGGATGGATGGTGTGAGAAGTAAGGCGTGTACCCCCGTTTAATAAGGGAGATTTCAAAGGATTGTAAAATAATGCGCATTCTGTATGTAATGTATTGGACATGTTAAACCAGCTTCATGCACAGGAATCCTTGTGAGAAACTTATCGTCGTTCAGTCCGTCGAGTAATCCCTTACCATATAATGAGCTCGCACTTAATCGCCATGTTCACTTGACCACCCACCTCACCTCGCCATTTGATCCATACGAGGGCTGTCCGGAAAGTATCCAGCCATTTTGAATATCTCGAGAACCGGTCGCGTCGCCTTGATGTAATTTGGCAGCCAGTCAGAGGAGACCTTACTATGCATCTGTGAACAGTCACTCTCCCGTGGGGCTAGTCAGTCGGCAGTGAGACGGCGTTGACTGAGCTTGTGTACTGTGTGACCGTCGTGTTCAAAATGACCGAGCGAGCAGATCAGCCTGCCCATACTACAGCTCTCGTGCAGGCTTTTCTGGCGAAGCATCACATCACCCAGGTCTGTCAGCCCCCTACAGCCCAGATTTGGTTCCCTGCGACTTCTGAGTTTCCCCAAAGCTAAAATCGTCGTTGAAAGGGAGGATATTTGTGAATGCGACGGTCACACAGTACACAAGCTTAGTCAACGGCGTCTCACTGCCGACTGACTAGCCCCACGGGAGGGTGACTCTTCACGGATGCACAGTAAGGTCTCCCCTGACTGGCAGTCAAGTTACATCAAGGCTACGCGACCATTTATTCAAAATGGCTGGATACTTCCCGGACAGCCCTCGTATACTGGGTTGAGTTAGGGCAGACGACTAAACCATGTTTCTTCAAGATCCGAATGTACCCTCCCAAATGTGCCTAGGTCTCCGAGGTGATCTCTTCCTTTAGGAAGAGATCGCCTGGGAGACAGTTCTAGGTTTGATGACGATAATGATATTGATGAAGAGGAAACATAAAGGAGCCTTTTGCCTACCAGTGTTTGCGCAAAGAACGTGTAGGCCAGTATGAAACGTGTTGGCATCTTAATACAGGGTCCGGCAGAAGTAGTGAAGCATTTTAAAATTTTAGTTACGCGCTTCTCCGTTAGAGTATCATGGCGTGCATGTGTTTTAACTAAAGCTGTGACCTTCGAATTTAATCGACGTGGAGCGTTGGGGGAGTTAGAGAACGTGTGTATGGTGTGGAACTGTTTATTCGGACGGGGTCCGTTACAGAGCTTCAGCGCGGATTTCGCCACGAAATGAGACAACATGCAGCCCCATCTTCAAATCCAATCCGTCGATGGGTAAGGCAGTGGCGTGAAGAAGGCTCTTTCGCGTGTAAATAGCCTGCTGGTCGGCCGTCCTCAGTTCGCAGACCCTAACATTGCCCAAGTGTTGGCGTCCGTCGGTCGCAGTCCGAGGCGACCTGCCAGTAAGCACGCTCAAGTGTTAGTCTGACAGCAGTGTTCGGCGCACCTTTCATATTGACCTGAATCCTCGCCCATACAAATTTCAAATTGTGCGTTCTTTGAGTGCGCGGGACAAATATGTACGCTTACAATTTTGTCGTCACTTTCGGAGAACACTGACTGGAAATCCAGACCTGCCGAACAACCTTCTGATGATCGATGAGTTAGTTTTTCATATTCATGACACAGTCAGTAAGCAGAACTGTTCATACGGGCCAGCTGCAAATCCTCACGAACTTCACCATCGCCCCTTTTGTAACCCAGAAGCTACTGTTTGGTCCAGTGGAGTTACTTGACCCTACTTCTTTGAGGATGAAGACGGACGAGCCATCACAGTCAAATCGCAACCTTACACAGAGATGATCGATGAATTTCTTTCACCCAAGCTCCCACCAGTTCATAATTTGTGGTTTCAACAATTTGGTGCTACGGCCCACACGGCAGTGGTGAGCATGGCTGGGCTTCGTTGTTTGTTTCCGCAACGGGTGATTTCTCGTTTCGGTGATGTGCCATGGCCTCGTTCGCCGAACCTAACAGCATCTGATTTTTTTGTGTGTGTGAGGATATTTTAAAAGTAAAGTGTACAGTAAATGCCCTATAGACTTAAATGCACTCAAATAAGCCGTACGAGACGAAATCGTCAACATTTAAGAACTCACACTTCGAGATGTTATGCGCAACTTCTGAACTCGTGTGTACCTGTGCATTCAGGAGGGTGGTGGCCACCTAAAAGACATTGTACACAAGAAGTGAAGCAATTTGAAACAAATTTAAGCAGAGTAGTAAATTGTAACGTGCTGAAATTGTCATTAATTTCTTCCAGTAAAATGCCATTCGTATATGTAATTAGTGCAGTGTTCTGCCGGACCCTGTATGTAGTGTTTGAATGGCACACGTGTGTTTCAGAGCGTGTGCAAAGTAGTGTGTAAATCATCAAAAATGTAACCTGCACGCACACAGCCATGGGGAACAGTGGGACAGCATGCGATCGGAGGGACCAGTTACGTCGTCTTCCTCGCTCTCGATGAAGGTTCGATTATAAAGCACTGGGTGGGAACACAACATTTTGTGATGATTGGTTCCAAATGTGAATACTTTTTTTAAAACAAAACCTCCGTTTCGGCTACCACCATCGAACGCTTAAAACCTTCGAATAAACTACGCATCATAGGCTTGCACTCGAAAAGGCTCTTGTTTTTGCGGTAGAAGATGGGCATGTACCTGTATTGGTGTATTACATGTGAAGCAAGTCTTGCGGAATGTGGTTTAAATGAAAGTTTTAGCCAATTATAGAGCCTTACCAAACCGTGTAAGAAATATCTGCGTGGTAGCTGTTGCTTTTATGGATGTGGGGTCCACAAAGGGAGTACGAAGCAATGACCATCAGGCAGATGTGAAGCGATACGAAGGAAAAGGCGTATCACTGCCTTTGATATGAAATGTGAGGTTGAAGCAATGGATAAAGCACGGGGAAGCGCGATGGGAGCAGGAAGATGATGCGCTGGGAAGTGAGTTGCTCTTGTGGGCCGTGACTCGCATAGTGGTGGGATATCGTATAATGCTGGCTTCTGGTCGCTAAATGGAGCGTACGGGCCTCGTGTAGGAAACCGAGTTGTGTGCAGCAGTTTAATGAATTCAAATAACGCTGCTCTTCCGTCAGCTCTGTCACATACACAAGTAATAACTTAACCAAGTTGTCAGGAAAACGATGACGACTGACCAACTAATATTATTACATAACTAGCGGGAAAGGCCCCTTCCCAGTCGTAATATTATTCTTCGTATTTTCCGTGCATTAGAGGATAATGCTAAGTCAACAAAATGCACCTGTCTGTTTGGAAACTGCCCAGGTGTGTATTTCGTTGGAGGTATAATAGTAATCCCGTTGACAGGTGAACGAATGTCTCTTGTACATGAAATTCTGCACATTCCGAAACCGTCTGACGATGACCGCCATCTCTCAGACACTGGAGTTTCTTGCAAGTTAAGCTGTTCACATGTAAAGGCTGTCCCGACAAGTAACCATACCTGTTGGACACTGAGAGTAACTGTGTCCTCTGTGAGTGAGTAACAGACCCACATAGTACGTCAGAAATTGTCTGTTGTAAATGTTAAAATATCCGTGGTATTTCTTGGAATAAGAAGTCAGATACCTAAAAAGGGTCACGTGCGGACATCTGTTGTCGGTTCGAAGTTCTTTGTTACTCTACGACGGCATCTTAACATCTTGTGTTGTTTGTGTACTGTCAGCGTTATTTTAAACCAGAGATTGATAGCATGTTATTACAGTAATCAAGCAATGCACGTTAAGAAACTAAAAACGAAAAATGAATAATACTGTATGCTCTTTAGTCGCCGTATGTACATTTGTGGCCGATGCCAGTGGTAACGCGGTCTGTGGCATGGGTCTGCAGCCACTCGCATGCTGGGATTGCGGGTTCGAATCCCTCCCAGGCATGGATGTTTCTGTCTCTTGTGAGTGTTGTGTGTTGTCAGGTAAAGACCTCTGCGTGGGGCTTATCACTTGTCCAGAGGAGTTCTACCGAGTTTGGTGTTTTGAGTGTGACCGTGAATCCCACTAGGGCTGTCGCGCCAGGGGAGTGGGGATGTGCATTGGTTACTCCAATTACTTATAAGAATAATTTTTCTTTTTCTTTCTTGCGCAACAGCCTCCAGTGGGCCATGGCCTCCTCATTCTTGAGGTTTCTAGATCACACTCAATGACACACCAGTCGGTAGGACTCCTCTGGAAGAGTGATCAGCCCATCGCAGAGACCTCTACCTGACAACACACAACACTCACAAGAGACAGACATCCATGCTCCCGGCGGGATTCGAACCCACATTCCCAGCAAGCGAGCGGCCACAGACCGCGCGGCCACTGGGACCGGCTGATGAGAATAATGCTCGGAGTATATAATGTCAAATCGGGGACTGCTTGTTATCTACCTAGGGCAGTGCTGGCTGATATTTTCTTATCGTGCTTCCCCGTTTGACGTGGAAGCTGGAGATTCGCCATAATATTCCTGCAGCTGGAGATGAAGTGCCACGAAACTGTAAAGTTACGAGATGATAAAGAATTACGTGAATATGTCGTGACTTTGAAGGTTCAGCAAGGTGTGTACTAGAATCATGTTTGTACTGTGCATCATTGACATTAAAACACTTTATAATCCATCGTGCCTCTCTGGACTGTGCAGTACACACACACACGCACGCACGCACCACGGGCAAATATGCTGCCATAACACCGACTACGTCCATATCAACGGACTAGATAGAACCATTACAGTATTTTTAGCCAAGCACTGTATAGAGCTCCCTGATGATGGATCCCTTGTGATCCGAAATATGTTGGAGCAATTTTAAATATTTTACAATAATTCTAATTATATCTACGAATTGTATATTTGTGCATCTGTTGGATAATAAAGTGTTTTAATGGGTACTAGATGTTTGAATTACAGGACCCATCTGCTGTTTCTGGCGTCTGTAGGTATGCAGTAATGAGGGAAGACTGTTAATGTAATAGTATTTTATTTCGTCAAAGGAACAGGAACAGTAAATGCCTGATGTAAATATTATACTTACATCTTTTTTCGGAATTCCGTGGAATAATGTAAGACGTGGGTTTCACGGATGACAGCACCTAGCGGAAAGATTTTAGGCCTAGAATTATTTACGATGTAGCTGTATGAATGATGTGTCTTGTCTCTCTTATAGTGAGCTCATTTCCTCTCGAAACACACTGTTTGCAACTTGCTTGTTCTTTTGTTTTGCGAAGCTTCGTCCCTCGGCCCCGTACGTGTTCAGACTCGTGACCACCCCAGCGGCGTCTAGATGATTCGTTTGTCCTCGTGTCGTGTTTTCTTCTACCTGGAGATCTGGTCCCATATTTAATTATCCACCGGACGGCGATTGGATCAACAAAATTACTGTTTTACATCTAATGACGGCTTGTTTAGTTGTGTCCGGACTGTGTTGACATTGAAGGGGATGTTTGGTGTGTTACAGGGTTAACTGCATGTTCTCAGGCTCTTTATGATGGTAAGGAGTTCCGTACCTGTGCGGGAAGAGTTTGTATGCTGCTGTTGTACTGTTGTACTGTGCACACTGAATACTGACCAGATTGAGATTTAGCTGTGTCTGGTGGAGTGCATGTAGAGTTGTCATATCAGTGCTGTTTGGATTGATTTCGGAGCGTCCGGAGGTAGGCAGACTGATCACTGCTGAAGTTTTGGAACTTCACCCGACCTGATGAAGAGCCAGGGTAGCTTAGTCGTTATGGTGTCTGGGCTAAGGGTTGGACGGACCGGGATTCTTATCCCAGTAGACGAAATATTTGTTTTGAAAACGTCCAGACCCGCTCTGGAGCATACCGGGTGTCCCGTAGTCCAACAAATAGGGAATAATACTCTAGCCGACCTGACAAACTTGTACCTAAAAATATAAACATTAACGTACGAATCATGTACTGCTTTAATTAGCTTACCGGAAGTCGCAGTGTTTTTTTTGTTCGTGACTTCTTACTGCCGCTATTTGCACCTATATTTATGTACATATTATTGAGTTCCACTTGTACCATAGTGTCAGTATTTATTCAGATTGGTTACAGGAACAATTTTGTAGTTTATCCTTGTGCACACTGTATGTACTCTTTGTGCAATAAGTCTCTTTGAAAAAATACCGGGTTACTTTTGCGAGGTTAGAGCGGCCTCCGTCTAATGCCGACGTTAAGAATGGGTGGAGCAATACCTCTCGTCTTGCTATGTGCCTTCGTGGCGCCAACAGGGAAAAGTTTTTCTCTAAATCCGACCTTTTACCAATATTATGACGTTATAGCCTACAGTACCTGGTATCTATGCCCACTGCCTCTTTTAGACAAAACATGTAATTACCTTCATTGATCAACCTATAGTTGACCTGTAACCGATGGTTATTGTTTTTAAGACGTTTCATGGACTTCTAGGGTTATGTAGTGTCGGCGGAACCCATAGGATTGTTATGAATGGCGGTTCGATATTATTCCGAAATGTTGTTCCGAAATTGTCAGTGACTGAAAGTCGCGTGCTTAATACTTCTACTTGAAATTCGGCATTTCCGTGTGCGAATCTTGGGTCGAAGACTGGCTTTCCTGAAAGATTTTCGTTTTTGTTGCCGGTCTTTCCAGGACGACGCTGATATGACAGAAGTCTTAATTTCATATGAACGCTGTTTAAAGTGAGGTTGTCGTTTAGCTCACATGTTTGTGTGCATTTAGTGGCAAAGGCTGTAGCCAGTCATTTTTAGTATAGTTGTTTATTAGGATTGCTGGCGTCAGTTACGGACGGTTCATGGCCATGCGTTGTAGGTTAATCTGTCAACATATATTCAGGACCGTTGGTGATAGGTAGGAGGGGAGAGATTTAAACGGCGGAGCGGTTAGCAGCTGATAACGGACGCTAGCAGTCCAGTAAGGAAGGCAGTCGCGTACGAGAGGTGTGAGTGAGGGAGTACAAGTGAATGTGTTATTTTAATAAATATGATTTAGTTGTTTAACTTGATACAGCATGACTTTTTTTGCATTTTGTCAACAATAAATTGAGTAAATAAAACAACAAGTAAAAAAGAAATAACTAAAATTATATGTGATTCGGTGAACCACACCCGTTTCCCGAAAGAGGATCACCTACCGGACTGAGCACGTCTGGACAACAAAGTTACGAAGGGTGATCGTGTAGAAGGCTTACCTTGAGTCATGCCGCTTGTGTACATCATTGTAATACATTTTAATACATTAGTTGCAGAAGTGATGGAAGGGCATCCTCAAAGGAATTATAATTGCCCCATTTTACTGGAGGGATATGGTGTCAAGTGTGCCAGTAGGTTGGCAAAACGTGTGACGTAATTCGACGTTTCATACCGACAAGATAACTCTTTCGAATACTTATACTTAGACTAAGAAACTGAAACTATGTGAAAGCCCCATCTCTTGCAGCAGCTATTATAATTCCGGCGTCAAATAGTTTTGTTCCTCCTTGAATTGCGTGGATTGCTGAGTTGCACAGTTAATGACGCGAGTAACCGTAATCAGGAACGCCAACAGTTTCATGCAAGTTTGGACGGGAAGTTTTGCAGAAGGGCGTGACAGTTAATTATTTAATCGCTGGGGTGAAAAATTAGCATTTCTTGGAAGTGAAACGTTCCGTCTGTTTGGGAAGAGAGCTACTTTGCAACTTTCAAGAGTCCTAGTCTCACAGCAAGCGTAAACAGTCCACTAAATTAGCTGACTGTATTAGCGAAATGAAACAAGAGTCGACACGTTACGTTCACTCGATTTCATCAGCATGGGGGGTTTTTTTACGAAAGATTTCGTATCACTTATACCCCCAGGTGACTCTGTTTTAGTCGGTATTGTAGTTGCTTTTAGCTGACTCCACGGAAATAGAGCCTACGATGGGGTTATAGTTGCTCAGCCGGCAAGGATATTTCTTGTGTATAGTTGACTCCGAACGTTTACTGTTGGTAATGCATAAGAATTGTCATCCGAACCTTATGTTAATCGAGATAAATCCTGCACATGTTACTGTAACATTTATCTTAATAGTGTCCTTCCATCTAAGATTATGTCTCCATAGTGGCGCGTTCCGTTTACGGGTTCCGACAAAATGTTACATGTCTCCTGTCTCACATTCATGCTACACGTTGCTTCATGTCACATTCATGCTACACGCTGCTCCATCTCACATTCATGCTACGCGCTTCTCCATCTCACACTCATGCTACACGCTTCTCCATCTCACATTAATGCTACACGCTGCCCCATCTCACATTCATGCTACACGCTGCCCCATCTCAATTCATGCTACACGTTTCTCCATCTCACATTCATGCTACACGCTGCTCCATATCACATTCATACTACACGCTGCCTCATCTCATTCATGCTACACGCTGCCCCATCTCACATTCACGCTACACGCTTCTCCATCTCACATTCATGCTACACGCTGCCCCATCTCAATTCATGCTACACGCTGCACTATCTCGCATTCATGCTACACGCTGCACCATCTCGCATTCATGCTACACGCTGCTCCACCTCACATTCATGCTACACGCTGCTCCATCTCACATTCATGCTACCCGCTGCTCCATCTCACATTCATGCTACACGCTGCTCCACCTCACATTCATGCTACACGCTGCTCCATCTCACATTCATGCTACACGCTGTCCCATCTCACATTCGTGCTACACGCTGTCCCATCTCAAATTCATTCTACACGCCGTCCCATCTCACATTCATGCTACACGCTGCTCCATCTCTCCTTCATGCTACACGCTTCTCCATCTCACATTCATGCTACATGCTTCTCCATCTCACATTTATCCTACACGCTGCTCCATCTCACATTCATGCTACATGCTTCTCCATCTCACATTTATGCCGCACGCTGCTTCATCTCAAAATAATAATGTGTTTGTTTGATACTGTAAAAAAGGTAAGGTAAGGTAAGGTAAAGTAATCTCTGTTCAGACCATTTGAGACCCAGAGGGTTCCAGGAGGGTGGGGCTACCGAATTTCCAGACACCTGGCAAGTGAAGGTGGTAAGGTTATCAGG
>Ga0136643_10015362_pt1 | contig 11506 bp, 8 predicted proteins | sample TergutLab28metaG_FD_96883 | JGI IMG/M metagenome (GOLD analysis project Ga0136643, IMG submission 96883) | Labiotermes labralis P1 segment gut microbial communities from Petit-Saut dam, French Guiana - Lab288 P1 (version 3) (version 3) | ecosystem: Host-associated > Arthropoda: Insects >...
CATGGATTAGAAAGCCAGGGGTGAAATCCGCCTGTTAATTTCCCTGACCCCCCCCCCCCGCCCATAGGTCTTCAAGGTGCGGTGATTAAGCACAGGGATAACTATACCTTAACCGCACCCATCTTCACATATCCTCCCCATGCACGATTTCATCTTCCAAGTTGTATTTTACCTGCACGTTAGTCGTAAAGCAGTACAACTGAATGTAAAGTTCACCCTAGAACAGGCCACGAAGGCCCAGAGGGGGAATAGATGAACACCTCACTTTTCCTTTAACCTCGGCGAAGGGGTGGGCGGTCAACGACACGCCCCGACCGCTTTTCCCTCGGGGAAGACCCAGTACCCACTGTACAGGAGGCTGGGTGGGCCCCAGGGCCGGTCTGGACGAGTGATTAAAATCTCTCGCCACCGGGATTTGATCCCCGGACCGTCCAGCCTGTAGCGAGTCGCTATACTTACTATGCTCTCCCGGCCCACAGTCGTAAAACAGTACTTACGGAAAAGGCTACATGACAGTATATAACTGGAATTAATGGACACGTATAAATCAAACGACGAAATACTGCACATCCTCAAAATCCACGTATAAGAACTTTTCGTTACAAATCGAACACATTGCTAACAGTCGCTCTTCGCAACTTTGCGAACGGACCTACAAATGGCATGCAGGTGACAAGAAGTCCGTTAAAAGATTTATTTGCCAGCTGCTTTGTGTAACAAGTAATAACCATTAGAGGAAGCATGTTAACAGCCACGAATGTGCCAATCGGAAGTAACCAAGCGGGACGATGGGAAGCACGGTATTCCGGATTAAAAACCCGTTTGACTCGGTACCTGGAGGTCATCTTCGCTAACTGTTACACTTCGCAACATCACTCCCAACGCAGGATGGACAGTGGAACGCACCACATGGTTGTGAATGCAAAAACAGCTCGTGAAGAGTGCAAACAGTGACCGCGTCTGCTTCAGCGAGTGATTTTAACCTATTTCGCGAAAAAGAGACGACGTGGGAAAAAATGGCAATCTGGAAACCATGAGCACTAAATTAAAATTACACGTACACGGCCGATGTGACGTTCTACGGATGGACATCACGTGGTTTTAAATTTCAGGAACATTGCCTACTTTCATTCTGGGGTTCCACACTGATTACTTCGGAAGTACGGCAAATTTGTTTTCAAATAATCATGACATACACAACTACAATTATAAATTGTGCCAATTAAAATACAGATTCTGCCGGTACTAGTGGCCGCGCGGTCTAAGGCGTAGGTCTGCGGCCGCTTCCCTGCTGAGATTGTGGGTTCGAATCCCACAGAGGGGCATGGATGTTTGTTGTGATTGTTGTGTGTTGTTAGGCAGAGGTCTCTGCGACGAGCTGGCCACGCGTCCAGAGGAGTCCTACCGACTGTGGCGAGTTGTGTGTGAATTAGAAACCTCGTGAATGAGAAGGTCCTGGCCCACTGAGTGCTGTTGCGCCGAAAGAAAAAAAATAAACATTCTGCAATATAACCCAATGTTACCAATCAGTCTACGAAGCAAAAGTCCCGGTGTAATCATTTCCACACCACAAGCCATTTTGTAGTGGAGTAACTACTAGTATTATGTACATCGGAGTATACCTGGTCCATTCAGGCCTTTAATGAATGAAGTAACAGTCTGGTTCTCCGCTGAGGAGGCCCTGCATTTCTACATTGTACGACATTCGGTCAGAAAATTCGGTTTCATGGCGTAAAATGTTGTGACCACAGAATCGTCCCTGAGAACTGCGCTCTTCTGGGCAATTACGCAGCGAATAGTGATAATACCTCACCGATGTTTCGGGACAACCTACAGGTCCCATCATGGATTCTTGACACTTGAATATGGGACTGACAGGTCGCCTCGAAATATCGGCAAGGAATTGCCACTACTCGCTGCATTATAGCCCGGAAGAGCCCAGTTCTCATCTATTCGCAACGGAAGACTGAACTCAAGCACAGATCCCTGTTTGTGGATCTGCCCGACGAAGCTCTTGCCAAGCGATGATCATCTGCTTCCAGGCCTGAAGCAATATTTTGGCGGAAAATTTAAACGTGAGCACGCGAGGTGGTAACACTTGTGACACGATGGCTGATAACACAAGACACGGACTTCTGTCAACACGGAAGAGAAAAGCCCGTTCCACTATACGATAAACGCCTCAAATGTGGAGAAGACTATGTGGAAATATAGTGGTATAGCAATACAATTACGTGTGAACTGTTCTTATCAGATAAGGAAATAAATAACTCGCAATACGTGCATTCTGCATGTATTTTATCGTCCCACTGAAAATTGCAACAGAAGTGTCAATAAAAAACAAAAAAAAATGGGTACATAAAATGTCGTTTCCTTCATACAAAGAACAATTAACTGTTGCTTTACTTTCTAATAAATGACACTAATAAGTGCATGTTCTTACTAAAACACTATATGCTTAATGCAAGTTGGAATTAACGGTCTGTTCTTCAAAAATAAGGATTTCAATTTATACTTTATGTACGGCTATTTAACAGTAAAGAGGCCTACTCTTCATTTCATTCAGGCTTCACACAACATACAGGTCCAGGTAGGTAAACAGATACAGCCTGAAGGAAAGAAGAAAGGAATTAAAAAGAACGCAACGTATTGGCATCAAATTTTTCTGCGTCGTATTTTACGCACCTGAGCAGAGGACAGTGACACCACTGGGCCTGCAGACAGATACTGTAATTTTCAGTGCAAACAGCTTACGACATACCATATATTAATCAAAATGGTCTAAGCTATCTTCCGAAATCCCTTTACAGCCAACGCCCAAATTAAGGCAAACAAACACGAAACAAAATTTCATCATCTGTTTTCCGTCGTCTTTGGCACTGGTAGTCATAGAAGGGCAATGACGCATGTTAAGTATTTAGGGTATGGTATTACTCACGAATATGACCACGCTACAAAAACGACAAACTCAGAACCCACATGTGGAATCGTAAAGAGAATGTCTGAGGGTAAAACGAACGGTGCAGAATTAAAATACTACGCGAGGGTCTTTCTTACATTGCTGTGTGCAGCGCAAGGAAAACAACAGGCTACGAAAAAAAAACGAAACACTGAGAGACCCAACGACTTACGCAACAAAAACAAAAATACGCATATAGGAGGAACAAGGGAACGGCCAGCAACAGAATTCCTCAAACTGACTTGAAATACAGACCCATATGACGAATATGAAAGTCCAAGGAAAAGAACAATGTAACTGTGAAGCCGGAAGAGGAAATACCGCCTACGCCACAGACTGAAAACCAAGAAGACAGGAGAGGGGAGGGGAGACAAATAGGCTAAGATGGCGGTAGGAATGATGACGAATTACACAAGTCCTCAACAAGTCTAAGAGCTAAGTTAAAGCTATCCCTGCACAGGCCTCGACAGGCCCTGAGGTTCCAGGAGGTTGAGGCTCCCAGGATTTCTAGACCATCGGCACATAAAGATGGCAAATTTGTCAGCCCTAAGTACCGGCCGCCTTCCCCCCTCAACCCAAGAGATACTCCTGGTACTAATTTCTGTCAGAGGCTGAGTCGACCCCACGGCCATAATGTGGCCGGATGGATTAAGCCAATGAAAACCCTCAATGACCCTCATAGGGAACCGAACCCGCCACCTTACGGATTGTAGCGCAGTGCATGAACCAACTGCGCCACCGAATACCACCAAAACTTCTCATACCCCACGCAAATAGGGCACTCTTTTCCATGACTTCACGTCGTCTGCTGCAGAAAATTACCGAAGCCTGGTCTGGTACAGACGTTACTTCATACACATTCCGAAATTAGCTCAGCATGCAGTATAATATAAAGTGGTGTTACGCACACATGGTTTTGGTTAGCTGCGTTATGCAAATAAACTTAATAAAACTGATGACATTAAAAAATTTGTTTTCTGCGAGGCTGAGGCAGGCTGGCAAACAAGCGATGTGCATTTTCCATCAACCGGCAGGGCACATGGCTTGCGGACAGACGCAAGAAAGGTGTTCATATACAGAGTGGTAAGGCAAATTGACCGCACCCAGACCTCACTAACCCCGGCACTTTCATTTTTAACAATGCTGCGTCTTTTTAAAAAATGACAGCAAAATACAGAAATAAAAAGACAGGCAATGTATACATAAACGTAACATTCAGGTGCGTTCGCGTAACCAATCTTGCCGTGGATAAATCGTAAGAATCACATATTCTGCGTGTGTGTGTGTGTAGCCTTTGTTATTCGGCACGCAAAGCGCACGCGCTACATTACGCTGTCATCTGTGGACCTTCTGGGTCTACTATATATTTTTGTTCCCATTACCTCAATACAAGACTGTCGGAAAAAGGTTACTGAATATAAAATGCGTATTTAAACTTATGTAACAAAACGAACAAATGCACATATATAAAACATATTTTATACATTTTATATGTTCCATATCCGAGCATCAAAGGAATATCAGAAGTTGTGCAAAAAAAAAACAAACAAACAAACAAACAAACAAACGCACATTTGCAAATATATTTTATACATGTGCGTTAGTTGGTTTTATTACAGAAGTTTAAATATTCCTTTAATACACGGATATGAAACACATAAAATGTGTGTTTTGATTTTCTCTACAACTTTTGTCTCAAACACTTCTCATTCTTACAAGAACTCAGCGATTTCCGAAAAATACTCAAATGTCGAATTTCATAAACATCCGTCCAGTGGGAGCCGAGGTGTTCCATGCGGACAGACACAGACAGACAGAGATGTAGAACGAAGCTAATAATCTCTTTTTGCAATTCCACACAAGCGTGCCTAAAGACGTACTTTAGATGTAAGAAGTTCGTAAAAAGATATTTATTTTAATGTCAAAATGTATTGATGACAAAATCATTTAACGTTATAAATTCATCGAACCTTAAGTGAATAATTTTATTCTTAGTCTCCCGTCTATTCCACCAACCGACACAGGAGATGGCCAGGCCTCTTAAACAACATGACGCCAACAATCAAGGAAAACTAGCTCATGCATGCCTGCAAGCATAAACGGTTGCTGACATTGTCTGTCTATCTGTAAGAAATTTAAAAAACAAGAGTAACACTCACACCGAGAAGTTTCTGAGAGTGACTTTTAAGTAAAAAGGAAATGCAATGTAAGAAAAATTGCACATGATTACGTAAGACAGTAGGGAAACTTGCTGCGACGCACACAATTCGACAGCAAGCAGGGACTATAGGTAACTTTCTTCACCGGCCCAAAGTTCGGTTCAAATTTCCGAACACACCAAACATAGGCCTACTCCGACTTGCTGAATGTTTTAAGACTCTTCTAGCCTATCTCGCTGACACGACCAACATTCTGAGCCCTGTGAATTATGTGACTCATGCACATCTTTGGTGTCTGCGCAGTATCACGTCACGCTGGAGTCTGCCAGTCTAGTGGGCCAGGAAGTCAGCTAACAACATACTCCTTGTGCTGCGCGTCTTGGTAGACTCAAAGTCTCCAGCAACACATCAACACAACGCTTCTTTATTACATTTTTAAAAGTTCCGGTTATGTGTGTTATCATAAATTTAGTTATTTTAAAATATATGCAATGTACACTTGGACTCGCAGTAAACGGTGAATGAAGATACGACTGCTCGCGCATGGACGAAAAAATGCGAAAGCGTGGTGGAAGTCCAAGCTCGATGCCTCGCCTCTTCTCGTAACAAAACAAAATGGCGACCTTATGCATTTTATTAACCTTCTGATGCCTAACGTCAACTACAGTGGTCGTACCGCACCGCTAACCTCTAAAGTTGCATTTTATATATTTATTCAACAAATATAGGTACTGAATATTTTAAACATGGTATACACTCTGTTTTTATCTCTTCAAAATGCAGTTTGTTTCATAATTCTAATGTATCTGGTTCCTGTATTATTCACATTTTATATACAGGGTGTGCTAAAATAAAAAAAATTCCGGCTCTAAAGGGTTAAGTCATTAAAAAATAAGCGCCCATCACATACTCGTAGATATTCGCATAAGACTGTAAGAGTCACCGCCGACTTTAGGAAGATATTACAAGAGAAGCAATGTACGTACAACGTAAAACTGGGTCGCTATTTTGCAACCATTGTTCAAGTGTAAAAACAATAAGTATTACATATTATGAGTGTGTGACGGTAGTCTTAGATATTCAGGGCGTAATGGAGATGGGCCCTATCGCCATCTGTGGCCTGTTCGGATCTACCACTTTTTCCCCACATTATCTCATAAAGGCACAAATTACTCAATACATCAGTAACTGAGCAAGATATGATCAAAAATATTATTGGTCTTCACGTAAAGTACCCGTCATTCTGGTCAGATTTTAACGAAACTTCAACTTTTCGATAGATTAATCGAAAAATACACAAAAATCAAATTTCATGAAAATCCGTTGAGTGGGAACTGAGTTGTCGAACAGGTCGTTATATGCACAACACACAACAAACACAAGAGACGAACAGCAAGCACATCAGCGGGATTCGAGCCCCCGATCTCAGTAATCGAGCGGCTGCATACCTACAGTATGGCCTCTGGGATCGGCATACTCTAATAAGCGGCACACCAAATTAAAAATTTCTGTTCGTACTACAGTGTGCTCCGTAATTAGCATCACCACTAGACACTGAAATGAAATTATGTGGCCGGTTATTATTTATTCGTAATAACACCTTCGTACCCAACGCAATATAATCTATGAAGACGCGACATTACAACCTGGTTTCACAGTCGTCTCCCGGCACTACTGTCTTCCCGGGTCCAAGAGTTGATATTTTCACGAATTCATGTACAATGAGTATGCTCTTCATAGTCGTAATTTGATCGCTCCGCCATGTTTTGTCTGAACACAATAGTTAACACTCATAAACACACTGAATTAACTACAATAATTGCGCACATGCAACTTGTGACGCATTATGTGCAAGTTCGCCGCGACACAGCGGCAACTTCTTTAGCTATCTTGCGTTGCCGGCAAGTATATATTACAGGCACTAAATTTTAACAAAACCAGTTTGCGGTATGCATCCAGGGTTACGCACAATTGCCGCATCCTTGTTTAAAACACCCAGCACATTAATCTCTTATATACACGCAAAAATAAACCTAACGGTATATTTTCAAGGAGATCCCCTAACATCTTGCAAAAACAAGAATCAATAAGCCCTTAGGACGTCGTATCCAAAGGGAGAGATCCTTGCATAGCATGCACGCAAGGTAATTGCGTCCGACCAGCTGTTCCCATATTACATCCCAGAAAAAATATGAACGATTTCAATGACAGCTGGTACTGGGATGCTTACAAAGAAAGATGTGGGAGAAAGTGAATTCGGTTTTATACGAACCCATCAAAGGTACGGACAACTCCCCGCTTTACATAAATATCGTTAAGAGCTGATACACTCTCTCAAGAAATGTCCACATTAGAAAATCTGCATTACGTATAATATAAAGCTAATTAATTTAAGATCCATAAATCCTATTCCGAACTTTTTTTTTCGGTGCCGTGGAATACAGCGACGGGCTAAACAGTGAATTACCAGTTTTCAGGTGAGACACCCCCATTGTGTTGTTAAATAGCAATATAGGTATATACACTGCAAAATATATAGTATAACACAACTCAATAGTTATTATTAGGATTAATGGTATATTTACATTATTACGTAATAATGTAAATATACCATTAATCTTAATAATAACTAATGAGTTGTGTTGGACTATATACAGGGTGTTTCAGGAGGAATAGTAAATATTTTAGGAGGTGGTAGTATGGACTATTCCGAGTAAATAACTTCATATAAACATGTGTCCCATTTTCAATGGGTGTGGATATACAGCTGTTTGAAGTTCGCGCAAAACCAGCTTCCACTGTTATTGGAGGAGGTTCCTTTGGCTAAAAGGATGCGCATGGTCTTCCAGCACGACGGAGCCCCTGCACATTATAGCCGTCCGGTGATACACCATCTAAATCTAACATTCCCCGAGCGATGGATCTGTCGTGGTGATCACGTTCAGTGGCCACAAAGGTCCCCAGACCTTACTACTTTAGATTTTTGTGTGGGGATGGATGAAAAGCGAAATCTAAAATGAAAAAGTAAACACAAGAGACGAATTGGCCGCTCGCATTATGAATAGTGCTGCCCTCATAATGCAAAAACGCCAAGGCGACTTCAGGAGAGCTACACGTACTATTGCCAAGAGAGTTGAAAAGTGCATTGAAGTCGATGGTGAGATTTTTTAATACTTAGTTTGAACTGTTGCAATTTATTGAGATCATTTACATGACCAATAAATGCAATCAATAAGCCACTTGTCTTTCTTTCATACCTTTTGTAAGGCTTTTTATGCGCAACGTTCAAACAACTGTATCTCCACACCCACTGAAAACTGGACACATGTTCATATGAACTTATTTACTCGGAATAGTCCATACTACCATCTCCTAGAAGAATTACTATTCCTCCTGAAACACCCTGTGTTTTGCAATATATAAACCCACATTACTAGTGAATTACCAGTGCAGTTATCTTTCAAACTATATGTTTTCATTTGCAATAAACAGACACAAATCTGAACGAAATACCCAAAACAGTATTTTTCAAAGCATACCTATGAATACTCCATACTGCACACATCCACGACAACTCGTGAACAACACAACTGACACAGTCTTGGAGTGCAATATGAAGTGCCGAGTTCGATTTCCACGTGTCTGATTCCAGTGGCTTACAAGGCAAAAGTCACAAAGAAACAAGAAAACAAAACACATCTGGTATGGCCGTAATAATTGCTGCACGCAAATTCATGGCGTTGAGTAACCATGACCTTGAAACAGAGTTAAATGACACTGAAGCTTTCCAATATCTAGTGGTCACTCTACCACAAAAACGCAAACCAGTTTGGTGCATTCAATCTGCAGACAGCACCCAAGCTGCATAATAGTTTCCCCTTCACACTCGTCAATCGAAATTCCAGGCCTGTCTAAGTTTCGTTTTGCCAAAACCTACAACACTTGCAACGCGGTTTAAGATGACAGTGTCAAGTTCGCAAGATTCTTGAAATGGCTGACTTGTCGAAGCACAGCACTTTTCGAGTAGCCGACAGATGCAAAGTTTAAGGACCCAAAGGTGCATCACAGTGCTCACAACAGCCCTCTACACACACTTAACTGAATCCAGTCCCATTCTCACACCACAGTTATCAACATAAATTTTAAAACTGTCCTCCCATCTATACCTCGGTCTCTCAAAGCTGTCACTTATGATATTCCGACTAATGTTCTGAATGCATTCTTCGTTTTCCGTGGCATGCCACACGTTGCTCCAGTCTCCGATTCCTCGATTTCGTCGCCCAAGAATGAACTCTAATTTATCAGCATTCCAACACACTTTGCACTGAATATACCCTGAAATTTAAACAGTATAGCGCATTAGGTAACATGAATATACCTTGCACTTGCCCATCCTCAGCTAAGGAGACTACAGTCGTAGTACAAAAATTAAATCTTGCGCCCTTAGAGCCACGTTGCCAGGGTATAAAACTGTCACCAGGCTAATTAATAAATTAGTAACTGGAGTCCACTGTAGTTGCAAAGAATTTGTTCTTGGCGCGACAGCCTCCAGTGGGCCAGGAGTCTCCTCATTCACGAGGTTTCTAGATCACACACAACGACGCACCACAGTCGGTAGGACTCCTCTGGACGAGTGATCAGCTCGTCGCTGAGGCCGCTACCTGACAACAGACAACACTCACAACAGACAGACATGCATGCCCCCGTTGGGATTCGAACCCACAATCTCAGCAGGCGACAGGCCGCAGACCCACGCCTTAGGCCGTGCGGCCACTGGGACCGGCAGTTGCAAAGAATAATTTATGAAATAAAACCGAATCAACTGGTAGAGTGAGGGTACCGCTCTAATGCGACATAATCATTACTGTCCTCAATACTGTGATATGTTGGGATGTAATGTCACGCAGTTCGGAAGAGGCTGCTCCGTCCTTCTTCACTTCTAAAGACGGAGGCAGCAGGTGCCTCAGAAACGTCGGCACATACATGCCAAACAACCCGGCATTACCGTCCCGCCCTAAGTCTCGAACCTAACTGCTATCCACTGTGGTGCAGATAATACGACACACATGAAGCTAGCACAAGCACACATCTCATATGAAAAGACACTCAACACCCAGTAACCGTTGTATAATGCAGCTGAAATTTATAAATCATGGCATAAAAATGGTTAATATCACAAACCTACCTTTGACAATGTTTAGCCTTAACTGTTCTTTCTCCCACGAAGCAAAAGACGCCTTCAGTGCCTCTGTCATCTTCTTGTTGGTGCCAGGAGTAAGGGGCGGCACCTGAGTCGGTATATCTGGAACAAAAGAAACACAACTGTCGTCAAACCAAAAAGAAAACTGCTATTAGACCAGGCAATAGTCATGTTCCAGGCTGCTGTAAGTGGACAGTAAGGCGACATTCAAGTAGCATTCCGTAATGAAGATGGCGGCGGGATACAAAAGCACGAAAACAAAATAACTGAAGCAACTTGGAGAAACCAGCGGAAATAAAATAATACCGTGAATTTCATTTGTATTATAGGGTGTGTCAACACCCTTCGTTAAAACAGGAGTCACCGGAGCTGAAAGCAGCCACAAGTGTAAAGCAGAAGAAACAGTTCCACAAATTTTACGACACAGAATATTGTTTATTTCAAATATTCTAAAGACTAATATGGGGAAATATTCCTTAAAATATAACAATACGGCCCCATATGATGACCGTCAAACGTTTTTTATTATTACAGAAACAGTTTTGACATTACATTCCCTTGCATTGCATTCAACGATAGACAACTTCGTTGTTAATCCCGGCAACGTTACGATCACCTGACTCCAAAGACTATACTGAGATCATGGTACCGGTGGGGGTAGCGACGCTTTAACATCGTCCTTTCACCTAGTGTCACTCCACTCAGTCCCCTCTGGCCTACGTTAACCAGACAACAACACTAGTCCATGGCGAAGGTGATCAAGTGGTCACCACACGCAACACTCTAGCGCATAATACGAAAACACGCCTAAGACACACACACACACACACACACACACACACACACATATATATATATATATATACACACATATACACACACACACACACACACAAAGATACGCTCATCAAAAGGCACTACAAAGCATTCGCAAGATTCGCAAAAACGACAGACAAAGTAAATGAAATTAGCACAGTAAAGGAAGAACAATAAATGTTAACACCATATAAGCATACATACATAATTGATTGTAAATATCACTGAAGATAGATAATCACTACAATATTCAATGTAAAAAAGCATGTAGTATTACAAACATAATGTAATGGAGCATGCCAATAAATAAATTTAAAAAAAAAAAATATATATATATATATACACACACACACACATATATGTATATATATA
>Ga0136643_10015365_pt1 | contig 11504 bp, 6 predicted proteins | sample TergutLab28metaG_FD_96883 | JGI IMG/M metagenome (GOLD analysis project Ga0136643, IMG submission 96883) | Labiotermes labralis P1 segment gut microbial communities from Petit-Saut dam, French Guiana - Lab288 P1 (version 3) (version 3) | ecosystem: Host-associated > Arthropoda: Insects >...
AACAAATAAGTCGCAAGCTCCTGAGGATGGATGTATTAACATCCGAAACATGTTGAGCATTAAATAATGAAATAATAAAGCAAGTGACATCAAGTTGGTCTATCTTTATTCAACTATCAAGATAATGCACGGTCCTTTAAACATAAGATGTGTGTTTTGAGGTTCTCCACAACTTTTGTCTGAACTGAGCGAGATATGATGAAAAATGTGTATCGGTCTTCACCTAAAGTACCCGTTATTCTTGTCAGATTTTAATGGAACTTGAATTTTATCAACAGATTTTTTAAAAATATTCAAGTATCAAATTTAGTGAAAACCCGTCGAGTGCGAGCCGAGTTATTCCACGCGAACTAATTGTTGCTTTTCGCAGTTTTGCAAACGCGCTTTATAAAGTATTACACACCTGATATGTGGGTTGTAGAAAGGGATCAAATTCCACATACATTTGCGGACATATCGAACATGTAAGAGGAACTTGCAAATAGACCAGTATGAATTTATAACATCCATGAGCTGATGCATTCGACATCGTTACATTTATATGACAACTGTCTGTTGCTATTTTCTGTTGGCTCGTTTATCCACTCAGCCGACCGTCAGGACGCGCGGCGGAGTAGCGACGGCAAGCGATAAAACGATGTTTGTCAAATAAAATGATGACTGTGTTTGGAGTTTTGGGCCTGAAGATTATTGTGACACCGAAACGTCTAGCCGGGCAATAAATAATTGGCAAAAGGTACGAATTTGCAGGCTGTATATAAGGAATTTATTATAACATGCATATTCTTGTTCATTTTGTGTCCCTTTTTCCTTTCTGTATTTTTTCCTTTCGTTTCGGCTGCCTTTTTTTGTTTTTGCTGCCCTTCACATTTTATGCTTTTCTAGCCGTTGGTCTCTTGTTTTGACCTCGGGAGCTTTCCACATTCGAGGCTTACGAATTCGGAAGACAGTGCTACATACGAGGAGTTGTGCGGCCATGCTTGGACGGGCGGCAGGAAGCTACTGACGGCAGGCATACGCAGCATTCCGATAGGACGTCACTTTTACCCGTCGGTACACTGGTAACAGCAGATGTACAGAGTGTGGGCATCTCAGCCTATGGACTCCTAATGCAACGCGTCTAGACTGCTGTAGCACTTCTACAATTTTCAGTAAACTTTGTCGCCTCCAGCCGGCGAAGAAAGTCATATCTTCTGCAGACTATGTCACTTCGTGATCGAGGTAACTGGGGAAACTCGATGATCATGAATTATTTTCGATTGCCATCAACACGTGTATTTATTTTCGATTATCATCGATAACAATTGACCCGGCTGTGACTCAGGTCACTCACGAGAGCATTATGTGCAATAGATGAACGCTTAACCTTCTACGCAGTTTGGCAATGGCACACGGCCGAAGACTCCTAAGAGCCTTTTATTTTGACGAGGAACTCTTGTAGTTTGCGAAGGCTGCGATCGTACTTCTGTGACCGCATAGTATCCTTCATGTGCAACTGGAGGCCTCTTGTACATAAGCGTTACAGTGTTGGACTTGAGACACTTCTTACGTCATTACATATTTGTGTGCGTCTTGTATGATCAGTAAACAAAGAAGATTTCATAGAACTCCGTGACCGACCCATAGACCTGCACTGTCATATCCTTGAAACTGTGATGCTGTGTTGCTGGGGATGTGGGATGGAACAAAATGTCCGTGTTTGGACTCTGCTTGCGTTTGTGAATGTGGAGATACGTAAGGATTGTCATACATCTGAGTGTACAGGTAAAAGGTAAAGTTTTCCCTCTACAGAGTGGGCGGGACGTTAGGGTTGAGGCTTCCAGAGTTTCTAGGCAATCTCCCCTACGCACCAGTCACCTTTTTCCCCCAGGAGATATTCGTGGTACTTATTTCTGTTAGAAGCTGAGTCGACCCAAGGGCCATAGTGCCACCCGAAGGATTAAGTCAATGAAAAATCCCAATGACTTAACGTGGAATCGAACCCTTGACCTTCCGGCTTGTAGCGCAGTGCCTCAACTACAGCAAAAACCTCTTGTCATTTTGGCGCAGTTGGTTGAGGTACTGCGCTACAAGCCTGAAGGTCGCGGGTTCGATTTTCGATGGTGTCGCTGGAATTTTTATTTTACATAATCCTTCCAGCCGCACTGTGGCCGTGTGGTCGAAACAGCCTCTCACGTAAATGAGTACCAGGAATATTTCCTGTGGTATAAAGGCGGTCGGTGCGTGGGGCTGACAAACTGGCCACCTTCATGTGCTGTCAATGAAATCTGGGAACCTCAACCTCGTGGACCCCTCACGGCCTGTCCAGGGATTCCGTTACCTTTACGTGCACACTTCCTATTACATTTGTAGACACATTCACATGTACAGGGTGCTGCAAAAGAGTCTGTGCCCATTTTGGAAGAAGGATATAGGTTAGAGTGTAAGTAGATATGAAAGTACAGTACTTACAGTAAGTGTTGAATTGTCGCTCACGGGCAAGTGACAACTTTCGCGTGTGTCAGCTGAAGTGTTTTATGTATGGTAATTCCCCACTTCCAGCACTATGCAAAACCCTTCTTGCACAGGTGGCACAGGAACGTTTTGCTCACTCTGTGTAACATGACAATGCAGTGCGATCAGTCCATGCTGAGGCTGTAATAGCAACGTCTGATACCAGTTCTTCGTGTCAAGTGATACGCGATGCTTAATCTATAACCCTTGCGAAGAGGTCCGGCAGAGTCTTGGTTTGCCATCTGACATTCACAGTAATTATCGTTATCAGCTTTTTTAGATGACAGCAGTCCTTGGCCAGAATCCAAGGAATTGATGTCTTCAGCTCATCACAATTTCAAAACCACTTCTGCTAACATTGTTCAGTGCCGTATGAACTTATGTACCGCTATTATCATATTATCACGCACCAAGCGTTTCGGGCGCTCCAAGGTCGCCAAAGTCTCATCATACCATGCAGACGCCATTTGCAAACCACAAGGTAGGTCATTCTGTGTAGGGGTAGGGGATCATGTGACGTAGTATGTTCGTTTCCGGTATGTAACTTTTATTTTCACGTCATTAAGTGCTGCAAGAGCGTATACTGGACATTTTTTAAAATCAGTTTTGGTGGAATGTGTATTGTAATGTTTCTTTCCATCTGTGAGTATACGCATTGTATATGGTGCAGGCATGTATTCCGAACTGATACTGTAGAAACTTGGAACATGTCATTCGGTGCATACCTGTGTACTTACAATACACACGAGGAATATAAAGATTGTACCAACCAATCTTTTGTTCAGGGTTCAAACTCCAGTTGTACCAGTGCAGCAACCGAACACCAATCTCAGTCATTTCCATCTACTGCTTGTTACTCAGGAGTAAAGCTTTAGCCTTGACTGCGTGGGTGAATGTCTTTTATCACCGACCGAAGCGTGCAGAGAACAATTACAATTTCGGTCAAACGGAAGTGTCTTATTACTCGCCACTGGTTGCCATATTTTGAGTGTTTATGGCTAGTTTAGAGTCACATTTATGCAGCTTCAACCAGGAAGAACACAACAGAAAATTCTATCGTGTGTGGTATAATTAAGTCGCCGTCACAAGCTACGATTGTACGTCTGACCGACGTATTTTGAACTAGAATACATAGGGGTTTCTATTTTTTTTACATTTTTTTGGCCCAACAGCCCCAATTGGGCCAGGGCCTCCTCATTCACGAGGTTTATAAATCACAGCGACGCACCACAGTCTGTAGGATTCCTCTAGACGAGTGATTAGCTCGTCGCAGAGCCCACTGTCTGACAACACACAACACTCACAAAAGACAGACGTCTATTCGAAACCGCAATTTCAACAGGCTAGCGGCCGCAGACCTACGCCTTAGACCGCGAGGTCACTGGGACCGGCAGAATACATCGGTTACTGGTCATAAATCTCCAACGGTCTGATTTCCCCCGTCCCTCGCGAAACCAGTACGAAGGCTAAAATCGTATTTATGCGTAACGAACATTACTTTCTATCGCATTTCCCAACATTGGGTTTCATGTGGTTTTGCGTGTTTCGTAAAGTTTCCTCACAAGAATAGCTCAAAGTTCTGTCCCCCACTGCAACTGCACTTATGCCGAGTCGTTAAATACTTGACTGACTAATGTATATTCTGAAATACAGGTAGCGTTTTGTAATAACTGGAAACGCAAGACAGAGACGATTATGAACTTTGGCGAGAGTCAACGAGGGTCGCAACAAAGGGCACTGTCAAAATACAACTGTTCCAGCAGTGGTAGAATATTAGGGTTTCGAAAGAGTATTGTGGGCTAGCTTATTATGAAGCCATTAAAACCAAGCAGAAGGTAAATGGCGCATTCTTAGCAACTAATCGACTGCTTACCTTCGGCCGGAAGGATCGCGCAAAATTAATAATTTTATTGTCGCACTAAAATTGTGTTCGGCGATGTTCCACTTCTAAATTGAGTTTTTGGGATCATTATTAGTAATTGACCAACTTAATGCATAAATTCTTGTTCTATAATAAAAAACGGCAAAGCAGTCCCGTTACAGGCCCTGGGTGGCCCAGAGAATTCCCAGATTTCATGACAACGGCATAGGATGGTGGCGAGGTCGTCAGCCTTACGCACCGGCCGCCTTTACCCCCAGGAAATGCTTCTGGTACTCATTTATGTTAGAGGCTGAGTATACTCCAGGGCCACCTACAGAGTGTGACGATGCCAGATGCTGTATAATGCAATTTTGACCTTCTGATGATGAGGACAGTAGTGCTCGAAACATGTAGAGGAATATAATAAACTTGTTATAAAACAAGAATTTGTGCATTAAGTTGGTCAGTTACTAAGATTATACTGAGATGCACGGCCAGGAAAACATCAAAATTAGGAATAATTTTTTCGGAGACAGCATATTTTCGAACATTTTTTTTTTTTTACTCAAAATTTAAGGCGGCCGATCTTTCCAAAAGATTTTATTGCATTTATTTGTCGTGAATGCCTCAAATATAATATTTTACATTATTTTATGCCACATACACACCCTTTGAGAGTTAACGAAGTGTATATCTTTTTTTTTTTATGTTCATTCTTCTTCCATTGGTGTTAGCAATATTTCAGTTAGTTTAGAGATCCAGTTTCTTAAATACCAAAAATCGGGACATATTAGGTGGGTGGAATGAGAGGGCACAAAAAAATTTTGAACCCGCCACCCATTGAACGAAGCACATTTAAATTATTTATACTAGGACAACGAGATAACTGAGACAAACAATTATTGTTCCTGTCACAAATATGAAACGGTAACAATAGCGATATTACCGCCATAACTCAGACACTCAGTTCGCCAACTCATTTCCCTTCACGTATCCGTTCCTCGACCTTCGCAGTCCCACTCCACACTCTACAACCACCAACCTACACGTCTTCCTCTCCCTGTCTTATTCCTTCCTGTCAGTGGCCGGTCGGTGGCTGTCTCATTGCTACAGGGGGTTTCTCCCACAGTGCGGAAATCAAAATGCCCGTAGGAATTGTCAGAAGTGTCGTAATTTTATGTCTTGGAAGAAACCGGGGCGCTTGGCGACCCGAACCGAATTTTTCGGGACACTGGGACAGAGGTTTTTAACACCCATAAAACAGGGAGTGTACCGAGAAAGCCTGGACTCACGTCATTCTTAAATTTGTAGGTAAGAAGTATTAATGAAATCGTTGGCATTCGTTCCTTCTGGAGAGCCCACGGCCGATGGTCGGTGAAGATTCAATACATTACGCCTCGTGAAAGCTTCTGATCGTGTTTTATGCGTTCTTGATTGTCGTATATGGGCGTAAGCTGTCCTGACCTCACGCAGCATCGATCCAACTTTCACCCATTAATTATTTAGTACAGTGCTGTGCATGACCAGCATAACATGTCACGCGAGCAGGCCTGGGCTCAAGGCCTTCATGTGTATCGATTAACGTGACACGTGACCGGTGGTCAGCCGATTTAGTCGGGTGGTCATCTGAAATTAATGTGAAGCTTTTCCCAAGACAATTTACAGTGAAATCTAATTATGCATGATTTACTGCAGGGGTGCGGGGGCGCGCGGTGGCGCAGTTGGTTGAGGCACTGCGCTACAAGCCGGAAGGTTGCGGGTTCGATTCTCGATGGTGCCATTGGAATTTTTCATTGACATAATGGCCTCTAACAGAAATGAATACCAGGAATATTTCGTGAGGGGTAAAGGCGGCCGGTACGTAGGGCTGGCAACCTTACCACCATCATGTACCGAGTGTATTGAAATCTGGGAGCCTCAACCTCCTGGAACCCTCAGGGCCTGTCCAGGCCTGTAATGGGATTGCTTTACGTTTTACTGCAGGGTTGCCCAACTCCCGAGCGGCAGGACGCCAGGGCGAATAATTACATTTGTTTATGGTGGCGCCTAATGTTTATGGGCCTCTGTTACGCAGTTTCGTTTATGTCACCTTTCGGGCGTCTAGAATTTTGAGATGGATCATTTCTGCGCCACTGGTTTAATATACATGTCATTCAAAACTCCCGACAGACACGCTAAATATTTAGACTGTGATCTGCATTATGATACCGTATGTTCTGCTTGATGCTTACCGACGCTTCGGTGGAACTTGCAGCCTCCCATCTTCAGACAGCAGCTTCATCCGAAACGTCACTAATTATCTAGCAGACTACGCAGTGTCATCATTGCGAAGACCGTATTCTGAGTTTTTATTATCGCGAAAAAGTCAAACCCTCAATCACACTGCAGTTCTCCATCGCAATAAAAAGAATATTCTAGCATTCACGGTAGATACAGAGTTGTGGATTTATTAAACAGTATAGCGACTTGGTACGGGCTGGACGGTCTGGGGATCGAATCCCGGTGGAGACGAGAGTTCCAGCACCCGTCCAGACCGGCCCTGGGGCCCACCCAGCCTCCTATACAATGGGTCCCGGGTCTCTTTCTTGGAGATAAAGTGGGCGGGACGCGGCGTTGACTACCTACCTCCATCTAGCGCCAAGTTTAAAGAAAGAGTAGATCTATAATTTTAATGTGTGACGTCCCCTTGTGAGTCAGTGACGTGAATGACGAAAATCAATATCAGTCACGACAGAACTATCTTTATTTCGATCATGATGACCTAGTTTAAGGTCGAAACATGTTGCTGTATTAGACAGGTAGACTCTTTGTCTGATAAAGTAGCTGTGTTGTGACTGATACAAATTTTGCTCATTGAAGTAGAGCCATACCTCCAATTCCCCTCTGTGTCTTCGTGGTAGGTTAGAGGGCGAAGTTTTAACAATTGATATAAATGTGCGTGTTATTACGACTTCAGTTCGTTTTCAGTTTATTGGCCTTGCTATATGTGGCGGTGTGTAGTCACCGATATATAATGAATGACATGTTTCGCCCCATGAGAGCCATCATCAGCTGATCATTTAACAATAGTCCTTCGGTCAGCTGTTAGGTTATATTACAGCGCTGTTACAATAAAATCACTTCGCTTAAAAATCACATTCTCTCTTCAAAAGTTTTAAATATAGCCCAACCTGGTAAAACGTTTTCGTGTGTGCTGAATTTATGAATTGTGAAATGTCTTAAAAATTCGTTAATTCAAAATACGATAATTATAAAACCTTTATAATGCATGAATTTGTGTGTAACGTAATATTTCATAGCTTAACTCTTCCAGAAAAAGAACCAGTGCAGTTCTTAAGGACTCTTGATGGGTCTGAATGGTTGTGCTCTTTGCTGTTCCCATAGAGGTGGCTGGTTTTGTGCTCTGTAGATTTCAAGCCAACTGTACAGGTAAATTCGTAATTGTTATCAGCTTGGAAGTCGGTATTGCTGTGTAGTTTCGTGCAAGCTTTCTAGTAGTTGCTGGTCGGGTTGGCCGAAAGGCTGTGTTGTGTCTAGTGCGGTTGTTAGTATGAACGGACGAATTGAAACACAGTACACAAAGCGGACGAATTGAAACACAGTACACAAAGAGGACGAATTAAAACACAGTACATGAAAAGGGACGAATTAAAACACGATGCATAAAGATGGCGAATTAAAGCACAGGACATAAGACGGACGAATTAAAATACAGTACATGGAAAGGACGAATTAAAACACGGTTACACAAAGAGGACGAATTAAAATACAGTACATGAAAAGGACGAATTAAAACACGATGCATAAAGGGACGAATTAAAACACGGTTACACAAAGAGGACGAATTAAAACACAGTACGTGAAAAGGACGAATTAAAACACGATGCATAAACATGACGAATTAAAGCACAGTACATAAAGCGGACGAATTGAAACACAGTACACAAAGCAGACGGATTAAAGCAGTACATGCAAACATGCAAAGGACGAATGAAAACACGATGCATAAAGATGACGAATTAAAACACGGTTACATAAAGAGGACGAATTAGAACTACATAAAGTGGGCGAATTAAAACACTGTACATAAAGCGGACGAATTAAAACAAGGTTGCATAAAGAGGACGAATTAAAACACCGCACATAAAGCGGACGAATAAAACACAGTACATTAAGCTGACGAATTAAAACACATTACGTGAAGTAGACGAATTAAAACATGATGCATAAAGATGAATTAAAACACAGTTCATAAAGCGGACAAATTAAAATACAGGTACATAAAGAGGACGAATTAAAACACGGTACATGAAGAGGACGAATTAAAGCACAGTACATAAAGTGAACGAATTAAAACACAGCACATTAAGAGGACGAAATAAAAATACGGTACATAAAGAGGACGGATTAAGACACAGTACATAAATTGGACGAATTAAAGCACGACACATAAAGAGGACGAATTAAAACACAGTACATAAAGTGGACGAAATAAAACGCCATACATAAAGAGGACGGGATGGGGGTGGTAGATGGTTACTATTGTATTAAATCTTTTAACATATTCATGCGCTCAAAGCATAATTATGAGTTGATTGCTGTATGTTTAATACGCTCCATTTCAACTTCTGAACCAGCTGCCCGATTTTGATGTAAGTGCCTCGGCAATTCCGGAGGCCACCCTAGCGCTCTACTTTCAAATTCCTACAGTCAGCCATAAGAGCATGTGGGACGCAGTTCACTGGAAATACTAACTCATGAATGGGTTGTCGGGCAAGAGTATGTAGTTTTTACATTTCTTATTCAGGTGCTTAATTTTGAAAGTCACTTGTCCACTTCGGATATGGGTAACATTGCATCACAATCTCTTGAACATGTGATTTAATTATTGTGTAGAATGGTACAGTCATAGCAATTGACAGCACCGTTATATAACAACACTTGTATGGAAAACGAGTAATAGTCACATGCTTAATTGACTTAAAATGAGATGGGCAGGGCATGTGGCACGTATGGGAGACGGGAGAGACGCATACAGGGTTTTAGTGAGATGGGAAGGTCTGAGGGAGAGAGACTACTTGGACGACTTAGGCGTAGACGGGAGGATAATATTAAAATCGATTTTCAGGAAGTTGGACGGGGGCATTGGCTGCATTGATCTGGCTGATGATAGGGGCAGGTGGCGGTTTTGTGAATGCAATAATGAACCTTCGGGCTCCATAAAATGCGGGGAATTTTTTGACTAACTGAGGACCTGTTAGCTTCTGAGGAAGAACTCTACTGTATGGAGTTAGTAAGTCAATTGGCTTAATTCTACAGGGCAATGCTCCTATTTTTTTGGGGGAGGGGGGGCACTTACCCCACTGATCTGACGACCTCTCAGATTCACCAGTCACTGAAACGGTCGGTGCTAATCAAGCTGCATTTCGGCAAGTACTACTTTTTTTTTTTTTGCGATGTTGCTCGTAGATTGTTTCTTACTTAACGAGACTGAGGTGTAATGGAGATTCGCGTCTTCTCCGTGTTTGAGTTGATAGCTACCAACCCTCGGAAGAGCTTACTGCTCTCGCCTTCTTATTTCTTCTTGGCTGCACGTAGTTAGCTGCTTGTGTGGCCGATCGCGGTGGTCGCGTGCTCTAAGGCGAGGGTCTGCGGCCGCTCATTTGCTGGGATTGCGGGTCCTTATCCCGCCGGAGGCATGGATGTCTGTCTCTTGTCAGTGTTGTGTGTTGTCAGAATCTCTGCGATGGACCGATCCCTCGTCCAGAGAACGCCTACCGAGTGTGTATGTGAGTGTCAGTCAGTGTGATCACACGCAACTGTAACCTTTTACACCTACCACGAATAGGTAGAAAGATGTCATTATAAGAAAGAAAGAAAGAAAGAAAGAAAAAGATTATTTGTAGGGCGAGTTTTGGAGAATTTGTTTACCATACAGCTTTCTTTCATCTCCATTTTGTAAGAAATTTGGAACGCGATTGTGCGCGTGAGGAATTTGGTTTGAATTGCAGGGGCATTCTTTTCACTGCCCGGCATCTAGTGTGAAGCGTCCTGGTGCTGTGGAGTAACCCTAAATTCCGCGTTCTCACTTTACCCTGCCACCAGTAGCGTAAAGCTCCCTGAGAGACCGTGGGACCCCAGTCGTAGAGTATGCCAAAATTTTTCGCGGGTTCTTTCGGATCAGATTTCGTTCCTGTAACAAGGCAATATTCTGGATCAACGGTATGAGATCTGTGTTTGTGTTTGGTAATAATTACGGGCGGGACCGAACTGGTCATCTACGCTGCTGCCTACCACGTAAATTGCACAACGTCCGTAGTGGAGCAACTTTGTATCTTAATTTAAACATAGACACTACATTGTTGTAGGATCGGCAGTCTGTTGTCTATGTTTGAAAGGCTCTGTCACGAGACAGGTGGAAAATCTTCGTTGATGCACATATTGAGACAAACGGCTGCATTGTGCAACCCTGTAAGGACTTCGCTCCCTTCTTCCGATAAGCAACTTGATTTTAAACACGTACGAACAACTGCGTTGTCGTGAATTGCGTCATGCTGTTACCAGGGTGTAAGTACGCAAACTTAAGGCGGAGCACATGAGCCTGTGTAGGGATTGACAAACATTCGTCTTTTTTAGGTGCATACAGGTGGGGTTCAGAGTACGAATGAATACTCTAAGCCATTGTCGCAAATATTTGTGGTTGGCAGCATTAATTTCCCGATTGAAGTCACTGCAATACCACTGCAGGCCACGACATGACCCACAGTTGTTCCAGTAAACGCCTTGAATGAAAGTAACTTCCTTTCACTGTGGGGGTTTTAAACTTAAAAAAACGCACAGTCAAAAGAACGTACATCGTGAAATAGTTCTCTTATCATGGAAATGAGAGTACCTCACGGAGAGCGTTGAACTGTAGGACCGCCTTTCCATTTACTCAGAACGGCAGTGCTAACAGTGATGCCAACTTTCATAGTACCAAAGACGAGAAAAGTCGTACGAGGGAGAGTCAAATGGAAACCTTAAAAGCGCGATAAAAATTCGAAACACAGCTCGATTGTCTTGTAAGTTGACAACAATGATACTGATGGTTTGAAGAGTGGCCGACAGGTGGCAGTACGATGCAGGAATGCAACACGACGGCGCAGTAGTA
>Ga0136643_10015367_pt1 | contig 11502 bp, 9 predicted proteins | sample TergutLab28metaG_FD_96883 | JGI IMG/M metagenome (GOLD analysis project Ga0136643, IMG submission 96883) | Labiotermes labralis P1 segment gut microbial communities from Petit-Saut dam, French Guiana - Lab288 P1 (version 3) (version 3) | ecosystem: Host-associated > Arthropoda: Insects >...
TGGCGGACGCTTGTGAGTGCGGTAATGAACCTTCGGGTTCCGTGAAATGCAGGGAATTTCTTGACTAGCTGCAAACCAGTTAGCTTCTCAAGAAGGACTCTGCACCATGGAGTAAGTAAGTATTCCCCTTGGAAGTATACTAACGAAAATACACAAAGTCAGATTCTCAGATTGAGAATCGAGTCCGGAACTACACAAACATAAGGAACAAGTGCAAAGGGCGCAACGACAGATATGACGTGGGTCAACAGCATAGCCAAATATCGCACAAACTGTGGAACATGTTATTCATAACACTTGCAGACAGCACACAACGGTCAGAACAGTTAAAATTGCTGTTTAATAAAATTATCAGTACGATTTCAATTAAACTGAGATAATTATTAATTACAATTTAAGCTTTTGGTCTTACATTATTTTCCAAGAATGCGGGAACGTCAATAAGATGTGGCAATTGCATTCTAACAAATACACAATCGCCCATTTTCATACGAACGAGATACACTAATACTAATTATTACCAAACATACTTAAAACTAAAAGATAACTCTTTTACTTTTAAGTATGTTTGGGACTGCGAAACGCGCACAAACACACATCCACATTAGTTCCGGCGAAGTAACCATTACGTTATCCGATATTCATTCAAACCCCGATATCAGCACGGGATCGAACGAGCCGCAAACCTAAAGAAGCAAACGTAGCAATAAAATGGTTCACACCAGCGCATTCGCTGTTCGGTTTATATGATATGTTCTTTTTGCCTACTCCGCCTTTCTACACATCACTCTTAAAGTATCAAGAATAGGGTATGAAAAATAGACAGGTACAAACTACGAAGTTCCTCACTACGTAATACTGTTTCACAGTGGGTCGCGAAACACTTCATGAAACTCCGTAACTCCACTTACTTTGGTGCCTCTATTGAAAGCCTTTGTAAATGCCAAAGCCAGTGGCCGCGCTGTCTAAGGCGTGGGTCTGCGACCGCTCGCTTGCGGGCGTTGCGGGTTCGAACCCCCCCACCCCACCGGGAAATTAATATCTCTTGTCAGCGTTGTGTTGTCAGGTAGAGGTCTCTGCGACGGGCCCATCACTTGTCCAGGGCAGTCCTACTGAGAATAGTGCGTGTGTTCTTGAGTGTGACTGCGATACATCAACAAAGGGGAGACCTAGACCCACTAGGGGTGTCGAGACATAAAGAAACATTTTGTAAAGGTAATCACTTGTAGTGACCGTGATAAGTGGGTCCCTGGCGGCGCGTCCTCAGGTTGCGGATGGAGGAACGGCCTCCATTACGGAGGGTAGCTGCGAATATATTGAATAAGCAATGGAGGACAGCCGACAAAGGGTGGTGCTCCAGCTTGGGAGTTGGGCAAGGTGCTAACAACTCCTCACCCTCAAAATGCATATTGTAACGAAATGGCTCAGGATATGGTAGCGGGCACTTGTGAATGCGGTAATGAACCTTCGGGTTCCATAATATGCGGGGAATTTCTTGCTTCTCAAGAATGACTCTGCTCCATGGAGTAAGTAATTAAGCCATTAAGCAATCACTTGTAGTGACACTGCGGCAATGTCGGCTTGAACGTCAGGTTATAAAAAATAACAAACCCCACTGGTTACCAGAGTTGACACATTTCAACGAAAAATTATGTCTAATATAATTATCGGGATTTCCCCTTACTTATCGCACAGTTGGCAAAATTCAAATTTACAAAACCATGAAGACTAAGTGGGGTATACGCATGAGCCGTAAGACGCGTCACAGTACTGTATTCAGGATCATGCAGAACTATACACAGGCATATATGTGTATCTTCATCAAATCATTAAAATGTCATACTCGTTATTCCGAGTCACGTTTTTTAAACCTGCCTTTATTATGGACTCCTGGAGTCGCGACACAAAGCCGTTGGCCTAATCTGGGTCGTAGTTCAAAAAGGTTGAGAAACACTGCTTTATACCTTCCACTTACTTCACCTACCGTTACCATCAACCTTCAGTGTTAACCATTTCAGATTTTCTGCGTTTGGTGCGTCTATGCAAAGTTTCGAAACCTCAAGCTGAGATCTGTCAGGCATTCACCAAATCCCACCCACGCTCACTGCTCCTGTGAGGGAATAGGAGGGGTCGCGGCAGCAGAATGCCCATGCATTCGCCTCGCGGACTCCGAATGCCCACATTAGACGCCTGACCTGCCCTCAACTGACTTCTAGGCACATATATACATCCATAAACACACACAAGCAGCACATTCAAAACCTGCTGGCTATGGTACTTATCCCCATTACGTCTCTGCCATGGCCCCCTTGTATTATAGATGGATAAACCTAAACAGGGAGCACCTGCCAGTTGGTGCTACAATAGCACAAGAACATTACGAAACGATTCCTCAGAATGATGCAGTGCATAACAAGTAGAAGTATCAACGCACGTACAGCTAAACCTGACGCCGTGCATATCTCAAAGACACACACCTCCACTCCTTCAACTAGGCACTATATGGAGGTGGGTTGTCAGCTACAACACCCCGGCCGCTTTACCCCCGACACCCGTTCAACTAGAGTGGAACGGGATAACGTAGTCCACACAGCGGCTCTCCATGGGCTGGGCGGTACGAAGATCGAACTCCTGTAGAGGCGAGATTTTCCGCACCTGTCCAGACTGGTCCTGGGGTGCAACCAGTCTCCTGTACAATGAATACCGGGTCTCTTTCCCGTGGGTAAAGTGGCCGGGGCGTGGCGTTAACCACCCAACCTCATCTAACGCCCAGGTTAAAGAGAAGAACTATACATCTTCTGTCCCTGTTGGACTTCATGGCCTGTCCTAGGGTACACTTACACCCGTTCAACTGGAAGGTAGATGCGTCTTGGATCCTGTGACAAACTAGGAGCCATCTCAAAATCCTAGGCGCCAGAAGGGTGACATGAAGCAAGTTCCACAATGAAAACCCACAAATGTTAGGCGCCATCGTACAAAATTGTTACTCGGGAGACCTCGCGCCCGAAATTTGAGTACCCTTCGCTACAAGGCCGTCAATATATGATAATGTCCTGCGTGGCTGAAAAACGAACGCAACAACACAGCCTTCTACGAATACGTGAAAATCTTGCAGGACATCAAGCAATCAGTTCTTATGTAACTTATATGCGTAACATATTTAAAGAAAAACATACTTGGAATCCATCATAAGCCAGATACACCCGGTCAGTAACCACACGTGCTGTTCGTTTATTTATATGATCCCCCAAAACACTCTTGCGACTTCAGAACTGATTCTAAGAGATATTTTTGTTTTACGTTATTAAAATAACTTTGTAAACATTTCGTCCATGCGTACTAAACCGTTCAGTCCATCTAATTCATGATATAGAGCAATGATGGGGAAGACCGCAGGCATTAAATGGAACGGGGCACTGGGCATAATACATGAAGTCAGCAGACGGAAACACTTCATATCATCACCCTCACGTAACTGTTGTGTTCAGTGCTGTGCTTTCCTTCACATGGAAAAGGTGCCATCAAATAAGAATAGACATACATGCAAAGATTTTAATGTCAAGCAACTCAAACATATCTCACTCTCGCCCTGAACCCACAGTCAGCAGTGGACCCAAATCAGCGTGAAGGGAAGCCGGGCTGAGCAGCATTGTTTGTCAGGGCGGGGAAACAGGGTCCTTAACAAGAGAAAGAATGCGGTACAGGAGAGGTTGTTCCAATTTCACTGCCCCCCCCCCCCCAACTTAAGCTGATATGAAGTACGTACAGCATGCGACGCAAAAACTGGATACACAAGGCAACAAAATGTTTCCTATTAACCGCCTAAGCCTAGTGGCAACTGCAGGTACGAAATTCTGTAAGATATAAACACTGCATTTGCTACACAAATTCAATATGTTTCATACGGTTTGCACACTAAACACTTATTACATCCCTAAACAATATTACCTAACTGTTATTTGTTGCAGAGACGGAGTGAGAGGTACAATATATATATATATATATATATATATATATATATATACACACACATTAGATCACACGCACGCACACGCACATTACATGGATTCAGTCTTCTTACAACGAGGCACTGGTGCGGGATTTACTTGAGTAGTTCAGTCTACCCATCAGTGCCATTACGCGAAGGTTCATACTCATCTTCATCTTAACTACTGATCTTAAGAGGACGAAAACCGAGCGCCGACTTGGAACATTCAAAAAAGCAATGCTATTCGACACAAAAGGGAAGAATTTGACGGGAAAGTACCGTACCTTCACATTCAGTCTTTAAAAGATTAAAGTAGTTACACGCACCCTCTCAGGACACCATCACGTTATTCAGCTGGCAAATATACTAACGAATGCTCGTCACCACATTCACAAAATGTGTGTGTGTGTGTCCCTATCTACACCCAATACTCTGGGTAGCTCAGGAAGTAAAATTACCACCTACTAACTGGAAAACCATTGTTCAGTTCCCGACGACAACTGTCGTCTTCACCATCACGTTCAAAACAGCCCACGGTACCACCATTTCCTACTAGTGGGTAACGACGGCCACGGTGCGGAGACCGACCAGGCTGTCAAGCTATATCTAGTGCCCAAAATAGGAAAGCTCAGAGCCTTACATCCACGCCTCCATACACTCGCAACTGCGTTATTCCCAAGCTCGCATCACACGATCCTCCCTCACACATAACACGTGCACGCGAGCGCAACACATTAAAATATATACGAAAATCGAATATATTTATAAGTTCATTTAAAATACTTTCTATCTTCCTATCAAAAATGTATATATGGAGCCATAACCTCATTTCTCCCATATGCCTTCACGATGAGCACAGGGAAAACTTTACCTTTCCATTAAATTATAAGTTCACCCGTGGCAATATACATGTCTGTCACACTGCACTCCTCTTTGCGTGAAAAGCAAAGGATACGAGTGTGTGAGAACCAAGACAAGGCGGAAGGTATATAATAAGAAAGCTCAACATGTGCATATAATTGAATTTGAATAAATGTGAATACAAATTTAAGAGTGATTAATTTTCAAAACAGTTGAGACGCGGGGGAGGAGAGGGGGGCGTATAAGGTCTTGGTGGGGAAACTGGAAAGAGACCACTGGGGAGACCTAGGCTTAGATGGGTGGATAATATTAGGATGGATCTCCAGTAGGTGGTATGTGGGTATATGGACTGGATTGGGCTGGCCCAGAATAGAGACTGGTGGCGGACGCTTGTGAGTACGGTAATGAACCTTCGGGTTCCATGAAATGCGGGGAATTTCCTGACTAGCTGCAAACCAGTTAGCTTCTCAAGAAGGACTCTGCACCATGGAGTAAGTAAGTTGAGACGCGCGCGAAATGGGACAAACCAACACGAGAAAAGCACACAAAAACATCTGGTTGTATAGACAAAAGAAACAATAGTGAACCTAGATGGGATACTAATATTAAAATGTATGCTAAAACGCTGGCAAGAAGACGATGACTAGATTCGCGCTGCTCAGTGTAAAGTCTAACAACGGGCTTCTATAATCCTGTTGCTTTACATCAGGTTTCCAAACAGAGTAATTAAATACCCTCTGCAGAACGTGTCCTTGCACGTCGTTATTTCGTCTAACTCGAGTCAATATACTCATATACCATGTTCTGCACAGCATTTTCACCACCAGAACTCAGAAGCTATTGCCACTTACAGATAGATATCACATGGACACATTGCACTGAAGTCACGCAGTATGTTCAATGAACAGTGGGGATGACGCAGCACGAAACTTCCCACTCCGTCAACTTCAGCCGCGAGCAAAGCTCGTCGTGTGGTTAAATTACCAAAATCCATACGCAGAGAACAGCTAGCTGCAGGGAGGGCAATGCAGCTTGACCCTTGAAGACGGGACCGATACACTGCCCCGAAACGTCGGTAACTAGCATTCTATGCTGCGTAAAATTCCAGGAGGGCGCAGATCTCAGCACTTAGTACTCTGGAGATAGAGGGACTATGATTTCGAAAAAGTGGAGTGAGTCTAATCTGGTTAACTCTTTCTGCGTCCCAGCGTACACTTCTGTTTATGGTTAATACTGATTAGGTTAATACACTGTTTCAATGACTACTGTTTGTCCTTTAATTAGCTTGCCCAAGGCGATGTGTGCGTTAACCATGTGTAACTTACTCCACATTTACGTCAAATCGCTTTACTACGTTAATACTCGTAAAAACCATTGACTTCACCCTCACAACGGCAGAAATGTGTTTACTACATCCAGTACGCCTCACTTCCACAGCAACGCTTCACCTACGCCTACATGTCGAAGGAAAGTATCAGACAAACTTCACATCTGACATATGGATACTGGTTGCATTTACGTTCCGCCTTCCTTTCCTAATATTACCCAGTGAAGGGGCTGGCTTTGAAACAGTCGTGAAGCAGAGATGCCTCGGTTCTAACTTCTGCAATGGAATCGAAGCTCCTCCTACCACACCAAGAATCATTCAAAAACTCTCATTCCGCCGGCAGAGTGCATTCACCTGTTCCGTATAATTCTCACAACAGAGATCATTTCCTTAAATTATATTAACTGGCTGCGTCTTGATAAGCCAAACAGGAAGAAAATAAATTTTTATACGTAAGTCCGATAAATTTCAGCCATATTAAGCTTATGATACTGTTTGTAGGGCCGGATTCTATATGAATATGACGAATTAGTAGTAACTGTGGTCCAAATAAGTAATTCAAACTACAATTTATACATAGAAGTGGAGATTTTCTAAACAGTCAAAATTAATTACGTTAAAGCAAGACACTTGTTTTCAGCTGAAATAACTGGCTAAAATATGCAATCATGCACACAGTGACATTTATATAATGACGTGTTCTTTAATGTATAATTACAAAATATTTATGACAATCGAGGAGATAAGGGTTTTGAACAGGTGACCGCAGCGCGACAGTTATATGAAGGTCACGCAAAACTCGAACCAGGAAGGCCTTACCTCCACAGGACGATTGCACGGTATTCGCTGTAGCAAACATAATCCGTTCAAATTTTATTCGACTTTCATTCAGGTCACACAGACATACAATTATGGCTCTCAGGTTTCCACTGGTGCATGGAACTTTATGGACCACTTTCGCACTGAACTGTACACAGTGTTTGCTCAGACAGGCTCGCGTGTCTGAGATGTTTGTCTTTCGGTTGGGATTTGCTCTTATCTGCGTGTCCACAAGAAGTCTAACTTTGCACAGCAGACGCAACTCCCGGTCTTGAATCTTCCTGTCGGTATACATACATTAACGCACTGTATGCATCCTTCGATTCCTTAAATCTTTCAAACTTTCCGACCCCATACAAAAAGCAACTACTCCCACATACTTTGGTATGAGAAAATTCTACGATTTCGTCCACTTACATACGCTCGCGCGCGCGTGTGTGTGTGTGTGTGTGTGTGTGTGAGAGAGAGAGAGAGAGAACGACCAGAAGCAAAGAAATTAATTGTCTTCACGTGGCCAATGTGCAAACAAGCAGTGTATTCACTGACGGATGGTGATGCTTCATTTTAGATCAACCCTATGAATACAGAGCAGTACTGTCACTATATGTTGATGAGTTTTACATGGCGCATAAGAATGACTTACCAGTCACGGCCATAAAATATTTCGTGCTACTGCCATGTCATATCCAATTACAGTACAACACGACATGACGGTTGCATTCTGCTGTTAAAGACGAATAACCACACAAAACTAGCAAACAGTACGCACATGCCGCCACCGGAACCGGAACGGCCGCCGCCGCAGACGTCGACGGCGACGACAAATACAACAATCGGTATAAACGACTGCAATGTCGTCGCAGAGCTACCATTCCGCACGATCCTATTACACAGGACCACCAAATGGATCACACAATATTCAACCCACTGACCATGAGGTACGCAAAAACCGCATACTTCTACGACATTCCACAATGTTACAGATATATGAGCCACATTTTTCACAAATTTATTTTAATAAAATCTGTGGTACAAAAGGTGTTCAGAATGTTATTAACAGGTTCAGTATTCTACAGCCTTAAATATTTGTGTAATTATATAAACTGTCTTTCAACTACAAAAGTAGATATTAGGCGCACAAACGTGACTAGTGATTTTAATAGCATGCACATAGTTTTTATTAACGAATAATATTTTTTATCATCTTTGGTAGGGAAACCCAGTGGTGACTTTAAAAGCACTCCAAATTATTATTAATGGCACTTCTTTAATACATAAATAATACACTCTACACCACTGTGTTGTGTGATTACTTTTATCTAATAAGCGTTCGGTACTATGAAATCCGACGAAACATCTGTATATCGCTGTTTAATCACGCCACGAAAGAATCAGTAAGCACTGTCCCCGTGCACGCCATGCAGACACAGAGGAGGAGAGGTAGGGCTCCACTCATTCTTAACCTCGGAATTACATGGATTTGGGTGGTCAAGTGCACACCCAGACCTCTTTACCTCCGGTACCAACCAAACACAAGATTCAGCGAGCCCCAGAGCAGACGTACGTTTTCGCAGCAAACAGAAATCCCTTGTCCTCGCCGGAAATCGATCCCCGGGTCGCCTAGCCCACATCCGATTGATTTACGAGCTCTTCTCAAGTGAATAAATTACACAAACGAACATGAATCCCAAGACGGGTAGAAAATTAATCCTCAGCAAATTTATAATTGGATCTTGTTAAAACGACGGGCACTTTAACATAAGCCATGCCCCAAAACCCGAAGTTCCTGGGCAACATACTGCCCGCCACACAATGTAATATTACTCCAGGGGAAGAGCGCCTTTTAACACTTTCCCTGGAAAAGCCGAGGAGGTCCGCCGAAGCAATTCTGAAAAATTACGAGCTGTTTATTTACGGAGACGTACTTTACACCAATAATTCATGTTGTAAATACGTACTAAAATAGCGACACCCTAGCCTATGTAGAAAACTGCGTTTTTATAATTTTTGTATTCCAAGCAGTAGTTCATATTTTTATTGCACCCGATGTATAGAAGAATACACATAAAATTATACATATAATTACATGTATACTTATTCTTCGTTCTGTGTATTGAATCTCATGCTGCTCGCATGCAGAACAAATCTTGCCTAAGTCCTGCCGTAAGAGTTCCATCACAAACGAACGTATTCCAGACAAGCTGAGAATTGTCAGCTTTAAAGGCCAAGGCGTTAGTTGACAGGCTAAGAAAGGCCACACTCCTTCGATTTCCTTGTTTACCATCCCACATGAACATACAATCTCACCTGACGGTATGTAAAATACACGAGCATTCACAAAATAAAAATAATGGAGTCCTTGTACGACCACCGATCTGATCCGTGCAGACAGTACCTGATGTTACAGACCGCATAATTGAACCTACTGAGTCTTTTTATGTGATCGATCTAAGGTAGTACCTTCGGCTAAGCGCACATGGTTCTCCGAACATGCTCACAGCGCAAGCCACGGACATTTGGTTTACCGCAAATCCCAAGGACTGAAGCCGAGACTCCGCGGTGAGAAGCCTCCGTCTAACAGATTGGCCTACGACACAGCAAGATTTACAACTTCCCTGATTGAACATTACCTGTCGCGAGGCAAAGTCATTTTCAAAGAACCATACATCTAAAACAATTCGGCGTAAACACTTTCATCTGAGATTTTCTTTTAAAAATTGTCAATCAAAAATATTTCACCCGATCACCTGTAGAAGACAGCATTTTATTCTGCAAATGCAAGACGCAGGTTTATGCATCAGGAAGGGTTGAGGAGAGGGAGGAAAGCAAATCACCCCACACCACAGTACATGTCATCGCGGGGGTTCTGCGTCCGGGTGGTGGTGCTGATGGAAAATTCATTTTGCAGCTATACAAAGCGGAGGTGAAAAGCGAAACGGGAACTATAATTACAGTGGTTGGGGAGTGTAAAAAAGTAGACAGAGAGCGAGCGTATGTGTAAATGGGTCTGTCATTTGCTACACCAACCCACCCCCTCACACCCATGGGTTTCGCGCCGCTGGGGTCCCATATCCACGGCGCTAACGAGAAGGGCGGGGCAAAAGGTCCAACCAACCCGGTGCAACAAATTTCATAGCACCGCTAATCTATTCCCCACCCCCCTTCCCCCAATATGTGCATTGCTTCCTGTTCTTGGAGCGGGCTAATTCTTGGGTCTACGCTGAACTCAAACGTGTGCAAAGTCTCCAACTGAAGGGTGGAGGGGGGGGGGAGGCTGCTTTCCAGAATGGGACTCTTAAGTAATATGGTGGCAACTCACCGACGTTTCGGAGAAATCTACTTCCCTCCAACTTCAGGTAAAGAAATTACATAAACAGGACCTCCTGGTGGAATGACGAAGTTCCACGAATTCTTACCCTAAGTACAATTGAAGACACGTGTTAGCTTCAACCTGCAGTAGACGCAAGTGACTGCTCTCTTTTAGGTAGTGTCCAGACCGACTCTGAGGCCCACCACGAATATAGACACCGCGTGCCTGGCGGCGAGGCGTAAATATGGCCAGTCATAACTTTCTACTACCCATGTTAAGAAAGCGTGGAGTTAAACATCCACTCTCCCATATGCTACCAACAAGAGAAGTTCAATTCAGTACGGTGTACTTGTTCACACTGTACTTACTTCACTGTGCTCTCCTGTAAGTTGGAGCCTTCAAACACACTCGGTCACAATTCCGCTCAACCTGGAGGCAAGTTCTGGAAGGACAGGTACATGTTGGAATAACAATGTGCATTAAGCGATGCTCCTATCCAGAGGTTAAGAGAACTTCTGTGAGCAAAGAAACAGCGTATCTAGGATTTGGTGTCGGGTCGATTAATCAAAACAACCGCCCTTAACAGAAACCACGGACTTTAAAAAAAAATTTACTAAGTGTCCTTCTTTACGGCTCAACAATACATAATTCTTTGCGTGCAGAAAATCAAATTTTGTCACTTAAAATAATCCCGCACCACTGGCACCTCCCTTCCCCGATGCTACGCTCATGCAGCAAAGATGTACACCGGGTAAGATCGACTAAGTGCAAGGCTACTTGTAACGTCGTTTACACTGAACAACAAATTTCAAAACAATTTTTGTATCTGTGATATGTTATTAATTTATGTTTGCATCTATGGAGTTAGAAAAGGGACATAAAAATTACTTGGTTCTAGTTTTAAAATTATTCTACCACTATGATGTTTTACGAAATAGGCTGAAATATTGTACGGAACGGTGGATTAAATAAAAAAACGAAATACTATTCACTGGGAAAGAATGTGTTTAGTGGACTTATTCTGTTTAGGAATAATATTTACAACGTAAATTGAACATATGCAAGTCTTTTTCATGTAAGTTCATTATATAAAACAAACTTTTTTCTCCCCCCCCCCCCCCCCCCCCCCCCCCCTTTTTTTTCCCTCTTGGGTGTCCCTTCCCCCCCACCCCCCAACTAGGCCACGCCAAGACAAAA
>Ga0136643_10015369_pt1 | contig 11501 bp, 10 predicted proteins | sample TergutLab28metaG_FD_96883 | JGI IMG/M metagenome (GOLD analysis project Ga0136643, IMG submission 96883) | Labiotermes labralis P1 segment gut microbial communities from Petit-Saut dam, French Guiana - Lab288 P1 (version 3) (version 3) | ecosystem: Host-associated > Arthropoda: Insects >...
CCCGACAAGAATCCTATAGAAAACTATTGGGCAAATATGAAAAACTGGTTACGCCTCCATGCAAAGAAATATGCGAGTATACAAGATGCTCTGAAAGACTATTTTAATTCGGATTAGCTATACTGTATCCCATGTATAGTCCCCACCATATCTCATATAATATGCTAGTTATCGGACGTTTTATGCGGTTTATTGAACACGGGGTCTTAGTCAATTTAATTGACTGTATCTTTAGCTGCGGTCGAAATTTGCGCAAAATAGTTGGGCTGACTTCGAGTATAGTATGATATATACTATTTAGGTCACTTAATTTTTAACACTCTATATCCAGAATAAGTGCAATGCATGATTTCTGGGTCAGTTTGGTGTTAAGAATTAAATGACCTGAGTAATAACTTAGGCTGATTTTACAGGAGGTCTCAAGCATGGAATTAATTGAGCAAATCAAGCAAATATCAAAAACGTATAACGAAACTAAGGATAAAATCCTTACAGAAGAAGCCATTAGGAGAATGAATAATGAATCCCATGTCTAAATTCACGCATTGCCGCAGATGTGGCAACCTAGTTATAAACCCACCGCAACCATGCTCTTCATGCGGCGATGAGGTTTCTGCAATACCAGCAATAGCGCCGTCATCATCGCAAGGCCAAAACCAAAGCCAAAACCAAGGCCAAAGCCAAAGGAGAAGCGAGCCGCCGCCTGCATCACCAGCAAAGCCGCCGTCTCAATATGTGAAACCTGAGATAGTTGACGTGTGCATGATTACCGCAATATTGATTTTTGCGTTGTCTCTTGTAGGGGGCTTCATATTGGGCAGCATGATGTGGAATTTTACAATCACGCTGTACGTGGCAGTTTCAAGTTTCTTGCTTTGCCTGCTTATATTCGCTGTGGGCGAGATCATCAATCAACTGGCTATTGCAAACTACAACGCTAGCAATCTGAAGCAACAGAATGAGAGGATTATCAGCTTGTTGGAGAATAATACGCAGCAGGGAGCGTCATGAACCCCTCCCCCAAAGAACAATATAAATGGAGAGTGGCTTTCTTAACTATTGCTCTCTTTTTGATTCTTTATTACTACGGAATCATAGGGTAGAAGTTCATGAAAGCCATAGTCACAACGACGGCGATATAGTTATATTTGTAATTTATAGAGATTCTAAATTAACGCGACGAAAGCAAGGCGGAAAATCAGCTCGCTTCAAACGATTTAGCGGCGAAATTTGGAGTAATGTTTAACTTGATTGCTTATGATTAATGAAAAACCAATCGCTTGTTGTTATTGTTTTTCATCGAAATTCTAGTAGACACGCTCCTTCTCAGCTTCCTCAATGCTCCTGGGGCGGGTGCGAAAATCTTTTATAATAAGCGATCATAAAGTCGCGGAAGAGTACGGCGGCTTGGGATAAATAGCTTGATTTTTTATAAAAAATAGCCTGCATTCTGCGAATAGGCGGGTCTATGACTGGTATATACGTGGCGTCTTTGAGCAAATTAGCACGAGCACCGGACTCCGTTGTAAAAATAATGCCGTGTTTAGCTGTAAACATAGAAGAGCGGAGCATGTAGTCGCATTCCAGAACAATTTTGGGAGTAAAACCTGACATGGCGCAGGAGTCCTCAAAGAACTTCCTCATGGAAAAACCTCTGGATACCGCTATATACTTTTCATCTTTGGTTTCGTACAGGCGTAGACCTTTTCGTTCAACGAAAGGGTGAGAAAAATATACGGCGATAACCGGCTTATCGTCGGTCAAGAGGCAGTCATGTTCCCACCGGCTGTGGGCGTCGGGTAAATCGCTCACTGCCGTGATCAGGAAATCGAACGCCGAGCAGTAGGAGAAATTTTTTAACTGGTCATATTTCAAAAGGGTGTGAGATATCTTAATGTCAGGGTATTCGCTGATAAAATAGCGTAACGCGTCAAGCCATACCACAGGGCTTGAAATTGCTATGGAAAGGCTTGTGTTCCGTTCATGGGCAATTTCGTGGACTTCTTTTCGAGCATCCTCCAACTGCTGCAAAACGTTAGTGACATATTTTAAGTAAATCTCGCCGCTCTTGTTGAGCTGGATGTTCCGCCCTTCGCGGTCAAAAAGCTTGCAGCCGATTTCCGCTTCTAGTCTGGCTATGGAAGCGCTCAATGAAGGAGCCGCTATTTTCAGGTCGTCGGCAGTTTTTGTAAGATGCCCTCGCTCGGCCAGAGCTTTGAAATATTTTAATTGTAAAATACTCATCATGACCACCTTTTTGCTATACGACACGTACACGGGCAGCTTCTTTGTTTTTTTAGCATTTCGCGCTTGCGGCTCATTGTTTTGCCTCTTTCGCTGGATAAACGGATTTTGCGGTTATTATCTCACAACTATAACCCTTAATGCGTGTCGAATTTCGGTTTATTCAGCATTTTTTTAGATACCGCGAGGCGCAGTGCCTGATATACTTTGGCAGGATGCGGAGAATGCTACATTTTCACTGTTCTAAATTCAATAATCGTAAAGGAGTACGGCATGAATAATGTAATTTTCACTGTCGAGGGCATGAATTGTACAGCTTGCTCTAACAGGCTGGAAAAAGCTCTCGGGAAAATTGACGGCGTGGCGAGTGCGTCGGTAAACTTCGCTATGGAAAAAGCGTTTTTGACATACGATCCGCAAAAAATAAAACTGGCCGACCTTCGCGCAGCAGTCGAAAATGCGGGGTATAAAGCCGTTGAAACGGATAAAGTTGATAAAAAAACGCTGGTTGACGAAGATAAGCTTCGCAAGGAAAAAGAAATTAAGATACTATGGTACAAGTTTATCGTTTCGGCGGTGTTCGGATTTCCCCTGTTATATATCTGCATGGCTCCGATGATTCCGTGGGTGCCGCTGTTCGTGCCCGCAGTCGTTCATCCTGATATATTCCCTGTAAATTTTGCTATGGCTCAGATTGCGCTGACAATACCCATCGTAATCGCTGGGTATAAGTTTTACACCGTGGGCTTTAGCTCGTTTTTTCGCGGCAGTCCGAACATGGACTCGCTGATCGCCATAGGCACGTCCGCGGCAATAATCTACAGCATTTTCGGAACGTGGCAGATTATACAGGGCGACCACCACGCGGCGCATAGGCTATATTTTGAAACTGCGGGTGTGATCATTGCGCTTGTGCTGCTTGGCAAGTATATGGAATCCGTGTCCAAGGGTAAAACTTCCGAGGCTATTAAAAAACTGATGGGTCTCGCGCCTAAAACCGCTACAGTCGTGCAAAACGGGGAAGAAAAAGAAATACCTGTCGATGAAGTGGAAATTGGCGACATTATTATCGTTAAACCGGGCGCGAAAATTCCGGTGGACGGCACAGTGACGGAAGGCCGCACGGCTGTCGATGAATCCATGCTGACCGGGGAGAGTATGCCAGTGGATAAGAAAACCGGCGATCCCGTGTATGCGGCATCTCTGAACACTACTGGATCGATTCGGTTCAAAGCTGATAAAGTCGGTGCTGATACGGCGTTGGCGCAGATTGTTAAGCTTGTGGAGGATGCACAGGGTAGCAAAGCCCCCATCGCGGCTATGGCTGACAAGGTATCCGGCGTGTTCGTGCCGGTTGTGTGCGTTATTGCCGCGCTCAGCAGCGTGGCGTGGTATATCGGTACAGGGGGCAATTTAGGGTTCGCGCTTACGATTTTTATCTCAGTGCTGGTTATCGCCTGCCCGTGCGCGTTGGGTTTGGCTACGCCAACCGCTGTCATGGTTGGAACCGGCAAAGGCGCTGAAAATGGCATACTGATCAAAGGCGGCGAAGCTCTTGAAACAGCGCATAAGGTAGACACCATCGTTTTTGACAAAACCGGAACCATAACCGAAGGCAGGCCAGAGGTGACGGACATTGTTTCAAACGACCCGGATATTTTGAACGACGTAGTTTTGCAAATTGCAGCCTCGCTGGAACGATATTCCGAACATCCGTTGGGGCAGGCCATTGTATCCTGTGCGCGGGAACGCGGGGTGGATTTTATAGAAGTGAAAGACTTTGAATCCATAACAGGGTTTGGCGTAACAGCAAAAGCGGATTATCCAGACGATAAATCAGTTTTCTGGGTTGGTAATCCAAAGCTTATGAAAGAAAACAACATCACGGATAGTAATGGCTTTTCCGCGCTGTACGACAAATTCTCAGAAGAGGGAAAGACTTCAATGTACGTCGCGGTGGATACTGAGATTGTTGGGTTGATTGCGGTTGCTGATGTGGTTAAACCATCCAGCAGGGCTGCTATTGACGTTCTGCGCAAAATGGGCATGGAGGTGGCGATGATTACCGGCGACAACAAAAAAACAGCTACAGCGATCGCAAAGCAGGTTGGAATTGAGCGAGTGCTTGCCGAGGTTCTGCCGCAGGACAAATCTGATGAAATCAAAAAGCTTCAGGCTGAAGGCCGCAGTGTCGCTATGGTCGGAGACGGCATCAATGACGCTCCGGCGCTTGTTCAGGCCGACATTGGTATTGCCATAGGCTCCGGTACAGATGTTGCAATGGAAAGCGCGGACATCGTGCTTATGCGCTCAGATCTGATGAGTGTTCCAACAGCTATTGACCTTAGCAAAAAAACAATCCGCAACATCAAACAAAATCTTTTTTGGGCGTTTGTGTATAACACGGCGGGGATTCCTATTGCGGCTGGTGTGTTGTATTTGTTCGGCGGGCCGCTGCTCAACCCAATGTTTGCAGCGGTCGCAATGTCGTTGAGTTCCGTTTCGGTTATAACAAATGCTTTGCGTTTGAAGAAAATTTCGATAGCGAAGTGAGCGAGGCTGTCATCTCTCCCCCAGAGAGACGTGGAGCCTGTTTGCGAAACGACCCACCCGCTCAATCAATCTTTATGGGCGGGTGGGCTTTTTTAATGGCGTCCAGCACCTCTTGCGCGTGTTTGCTTTGGACAATGTAATAATCGTTGTCGTGAGTGTTGATAATAAAGCGCTGCCCGTTGTTTCCGAAGGTTCGTTTATGATCTACAGACACTTTGTTGAGGCGGTCGCTGTTTTTGAATATAATATCAATAATTTCGTCGTATTGAATTGTCTGACCCCAAAAGAAAAAACCATTTTTGACAGCTACCTCGGAAGCGGTAACGGAAACGCGCAGGCTGCCTTGATCTCCAAGAAAAGCCAAAATACCTATAACGCAGAGCATGTAAAATAAAGTAGCGTTTCCAAGCAACATATGGAGCACCAATATGGAGAAAAACCAGAGGGATATATCAAAAAAAATTGAACTCCATGTGCGCATTTCACGCCGGTTGTAAAAATATTTTTCCTTTTGCCATAAACTAGTCACTATTGACACGCCTTTCCTGTGTAGCTTGCATCTTAACTTGTCAGCGGCTTATAAATATGTATCCGCCTTCCGGTGCTCTTTCCACCGTGCCAATTCCAGGAAATGGCACGTGTGTTCCGGCTATCAGCAATTTCTCTTCGGCTGCCATTTCCATGAAGCGGGCGCGGGTCGCCGCAGATTCCTTCGGGTTCATGTCGAAATGAGCGTTGATGTCCGGGCGCGGAAATTGCAGCGCCGCCGCATGTAAAGTATCGCCCCAGAAAAGTAACCTTTCGCCTTCTGATTCCAGCAGAAACAGTGCGTTTCCGGGAGTGTGTCCGCGCGCGTCGATAGCGCGTATTCCGGGAGCAACAGCGGCGCCAAATTCAAAAGTTTCAGATGTATCGCCGTAAATACCGAAAACTTTTCGGGCCATTTCAAAGCCAGCCGCACGGCTAGGGAAAAGCTTGGGGGATTCATCGCCGAGCCAGAAATCGTGTTCGATTCTTGAGGATAGAACACGCGCTGACGGAAACGCCTTTTCGTCGCTCTTATCCGGGCGAAGCAGCCCGCCGATGTGGTCGGGGTGCATGTGGGTTATGAGCACCACAGTGATCTGCTCGGGGGATATTCCGATAAGTTTCAATATGTCGTGGAGATGGCTGGCTCGCTCACCTGATGGAGCGCCCAAACCCGCATCAATCAGGATAAGTTCGTTTTCGATTTTGACCAGAAAAACCATTATCGCGGTTGAAGCTTTGCCAGATGGCATATATTTGGCTAGCGCCTGCGGATCTGCGCCTGGGAAAGTACTAGCGTCTCTGTCGCCTACCGAGTCAGCTATCGCCCAAACGGAAGCTTTGCCCATCGTTAAATTTGCCACTTTAGCCTCGGCCACCTGCGAAATCAGTATTGTGAACAATATTACAAAAAACGTTACGAAAAGCACATGAACAATCATAAAATGCACCAGACATACCTCCCAAAACCAGCCCGAATGGAGCGGGTAATATTTGATGGTAGCATCATATTATATAAAATAGCCAACGGCTATATTCCACAAAAAGTGTTACGCTAGATTTTCCTATTACACATCCAGGCAGCTTCCGCCGATGAACTCGCGGATTACTGAGTTGTTGGGAATACCTTCGGCGTGTATGGAAGGCACGAATTTCAGAATATTGAGCAGACGCAACGCCTCACCGAAAAAGGGAGATTTCTCCGGTACTGTGTGCAAAAGCGGCTCCACATAACCTTTCAGCACTCCAAGCTCGTAGGGAAGGGATGAGTTGAAAATCATGTCGGCGCGGTTTTGCGTCGGGAAAATGTAAAGCATGGCACCCTTCTTTACCTTGGGGTACATTTCCAGCGTGACCTCGGCTGACTTGCCTCTGGTACGGGAGTCTCGTATCAAGCGTCGCAGTAGGCGGTTGTCGCCGGTTCCGGTGCGGTTGTGCGGGTCGATGCATATACCCGTCAGAGGCGACACAAAGACGGTAAATCGCTGCTCTTCCGGCAGCATGTCCAAAAAGCGCTCGTTCAATCCGTGGATACCCTCAATTATAAGAACGTCCTCTTTTCCAAGCTTGACTGTTTTTCCCTGCTCTTTTTTGCCCTTAGGGAAATTGAAGCGCGGAGTGAGGACTTCCTCTCCGCTCAGAATCCGCGCAAGGTGGTCTTTCAGGAGTTTTAAATCCAGAGCCTCCGGGGCTTCGAAATCGTATTCGTTGTTCTCGTCCTTCACCATTTCGTCACGATCAAGGAAATAGTTGTCCATAGGCAAAGTCACAGGGGTTTTGCCGCACACGATCAGCTGGATTTTGAGGCGCTCCGAGAAAGTGGTCTTGCCCGAACCAGACGGGCCGGTAATTGCAACCACTTTAACCTTGGGTAGCGAGGTTATTTTTTCGGCGATGAGCGACAGGCGCTGCGAATGAAAGGCTTCGGAGATCAGGACAAGCTCTTGCGCTTTGCCGGCTGTCACGTGGCGGTGGAAGTGGCTGAGGTAGTTCAAATCCAGCGCTTTGAGCCATCGAGCGTAGTCAGAGAAAACCTCCACCTGCGATTTTGTGCCGTTGAAGGGCTGGATGCCGCCTGCAGTAGGGTACTGCAGCACCAAGCCGTGCGCAAACGGAACCAGGTTAAAAGTTTTCAGTGCACCGGTGGACGGAACCATCACGCCGCCGAAATAACCATACTGCTCTCCGCACCGATACACTTCCACTGGGTCGATGTTCGCTCTGACGAATAGGTCGGCAATCTCAGGTTCATTCTGTGCCTTGAAAATACGCTTGGCCTTGTCTATTGGAAGAATTTCCCTGACGAACGGTATGTCCTGCCGCACAAGTTCTTCCATTGTCTCGCGCAGTTTTTGAGCGTCGGATTGAGAGGTTTCTCCATCAGCGAATTCCCAATAATGCTCCTCGTTTATCGAGTGCCGCAGTATGGCTTTGCGGTTCATCGCCTTGCTACACGCTATGACAAAAAGGAAGTCGAGCGAACGGCTGTATATTCTGAGTCCCTCGCCTGACGTTGCACTTATGAATTCCACTTCTGCATCGCTTTCGATTGTCCATTCCAGAGGACGCTCGTAATTGTTTACTTTCCACGCTACCACGCCGCTGTCAGCTTTAAAACCAAGTTTTGCCAGCGCGGCATGCCCTGAAAGCGGAGACTCGCCTGTAATGTGTTTGCCATCGCTGAATTTAATTGTGAAGGGCATAAAACCTACCTCCGTGATTTTGTATTTGGGGTTTCAACAGTTCTCTGTTCCTTTCTTCAGGCGCTCTATGTTGGAACTGTGGCGGTAGATGCTCAAAACCGCCAAAATAAACGACACCAGCACGAAAGGTACTGGAGCGCCGAGCATCCAGAAAAATAGCGGAATCGACAGGAGAGACGTCATTGAAGCCAGCGACACGTAAAGCATCGTCTTCATCACCGCGTACCAGACCGCCGCGCTCATAAGTGTTACCGCGAAAGATTCGTAAGGGTACAAAAAGAACACAACTCCATACGTTGTGGCGACGCCCTTGCCTCCCTTGAATTTAAGCCACACCGGATAATTGTGCCCCAGTACTGCGGCTAACCCTGCCAGAGAAAGCAGCCAGGGCGCGGTTACAGTCGAGGCTATTCCGGTTACAAGAATCGCCAGAGCGCCTTTCAGCACATCTACTACTGCCACGAAGATTCCCCAGCCGCGCCCGATAACCCGATGAACGTTCGCTGCACCCATGTTGCCAGAACCAGCGGAGCGAATGTCAATCCCCTTAGTTATTCGAGACACTAGATACGCGGTAGGAAACGAACCGATTAAATAGGAAACGATCATCCATAATATTGCGCTTCTCACCATAAGCAGCCCCTCCTTTGAAAATATTATATAAGCAAAAATCATTTTGCGGAGTATCATATCAAACCAGAAAAACAGGGGCGCGAATAATATCAACTGCAATAGAAGCTGCAACAGCAACAGAAAAATAGCGATAAAGGCAGTAATAACAAAAAGACTAGCGGCGTTCAAAATGAGGCCTGACTTTTTATAGCCGGTTAAAATGCCAGGGTTGCATTTTATGACCGCTCTCAGCAAGTAATACGGCGCGTGCTAGGTTAAGTAGGCTAGATTTGTTTATTCCACCTAGTCCCTTTCTTCCCTGTAAAAAGGTATTCCCAGCGCGGCGGGGGCGGCCAGCGATACCCTGCGCCCCTTACCGGCAATGGAGATGAAAAGCAGCACCAGAATAGTCATAACGTATGGCAGCATCATCAGGAGCGGAGCTGGTACGGCTGTACCAGCCGCCTGGAGGCGAAGCTGGAAAGCTTCAACCCCTCCGAAGAGATATGCTCCAAGCGCCGCTTGAAATGGGTTCCATATTGCAAATATGACCATAGCGACGGCGATCCACCCGCGTCCGGCGGTCATTCCCTCGGCCCAGAACCTGTTGTGAACCATCGACATGTAGGCCCCGCCAAGCGCCACCAATCCGGCTCCGAGAATTGTGTAAAAATACCTGATTCGCACAACCGACAAGCCAAGGGAGTCGGCCGCTTTAGGGCTGTCTCCGACTACTCTGAGGTTCAGGCCAGGGCGCGTCCTCTTCAGGAAAAAAAAGATGAAGAACACTAGACTTAACGACGCGTAAACCATTATGTCCTGAGAAAAAAACACCCTCCCGACAATTGGTATTTCCGAGAGAAATGGTATGTCGAAACCCCTTATTCCCTGAATCGTGTGTCCGATATAGCGCCGTCCCATAAGAGCGCTGGCTCCGCCGCCGAACATGGTCATTGCCAGCCCGCATACCACCTGATTGCTGCCAAGCGATACGGTAAGAAACGCGTGTATCAGGCCAAGGCAAGCTCCTATTCCGAATGCGGCAAGAAGGCCCATCCAGGGATTCCCCGTCGTGTATGACGCAACAAATCCTGATAGAGCGCCCATCAGCATGATTCCTTCAAGCCCAAGGTTCATGACTCCTGATTTTTGTGTGATAATTTCTCCCAGAGACGCGTAAAGAATGGGAGTACCGCTACGCACGGCCGTTGCTAATATGGATACAAAGGTCTCCATACGTTGTTACCTCCGCTTTTCCAGCTTTATACGATATTTTTGAAAAAATTCCCCGCCCAAAACAAAGAATAGAATCAATCCCTGCAAGATCATGGCGCTGGCAAGGGGCAGGCCCATTCCGATTTGCAGCGCTGGCCCGCCAACCAGCAGCGCTCCCATAAGAAACGCTACAACCAAGCTGAGAGCGGGGTTAAGGTGCGCCAGCCAGGCCACTATTATTGCGGTATAGCCATACTGCGCCGAAAATCCGGCCTGTAGACGCCCCTGCAAGCCAGAAATTTCGCACATACCAGCGAATCCGGCGATAGCTCCTGATATGAACATAACCACAACAACGCTTGAGGCAACGTTCATTCCAGCGTAACGTGCTGCACCTGCGTTGCTACCTAAGACGCGGATTTCGTAACCCCAGCGCGTTTTTCTAAGCACAATTTCCATAATAACGGTGAGCAGAAGCACTGCGTAAAGCCCCATGTGTATGCGCGTTCCCCAAAGCAGCGGAAGCCGCGCTGACGCCGGAAATGGACTGGCCATTGGAAAACCGAGGGCTGCGGGATCGCGCCACGGCCCGTAGACGAAGTACTCCAGAAAACGTATGGCTATATAATTGAGCATCAGAGTGGTGATAATTTCGTTTACGTTCCAGCGGGCTTTGAGGAATCCGGCTATTCCTGCCCAGAAGCCTCCGGCCAACGCGGCAGCCAGAGCCATAAGAGCCAGCATGGCAACGCGGTTGTCCATCGGAAAATATCTAACCATTGCAGCGGCTGCCCACGCGCCCATAAGCGCCTGCCCTTCCGCTCCGATGTTCCATACCCGCATGGTGAAGCAAAGCATAACAGCCAGAGACACCATCGCCAGAGGCAACGCCTTGACAACAGTTTCGCTCAGGTCAAAGTAACTGCCGAAAGCGGATCTCAAAATGGTTCCATACGCATCTATCGGGGATACTCCCTGCGTATACAGGAATATTCCCCCGGCAACGAAAGAAAGAAGGATGGAGGATATAGTTACAGCGAACCTCACCCATGCCGGAGCATTGAGTCGCTTTTCAACTTTGAAACCTATGCCCATGTCAACCGTCCAAAACGCACTGGTGGAAAAGCCAAATTTCCAACTCCTCTGATATAGAAATCTCTAGTAAATTGTACCATTATCCAGGGCACATTAACAAAAAGCCCCGCCAGGAAGCGGGGCTTTTTCTTTCATTCATAAACAACTTAACATTCATAAACAACCTAACAATACAACTTAATTTTGGAACTGGCGCGGCAGGCAGGATTCGAACCCACGACCTAAGGCTCCGTAGGCCTTCGCTCTATCCATCTGAGCTACTGCCGCGCTTTTATACTCATGGCGGTGAGTGAGAGATTCGAACTCTCGATAGAGGATTTAGCCCCTATACTCGCTTAGCAGGCGAGTGCCTTCAGCCTCTCGGCCAACTCACCTTACAAACAAAGGTATTATAGCGCTTAATCATTTCTTGTCAATAAAGCGTGAGAGAATTGTCGCCGGACAATGATAATGTCATAGTGTAACGGGACAGAGAAAATGTCACCCTCCTCAATGATAATGGGGGCATGAAAAATGTGGGTGATATCAAATTGGCGGTAAAACAAGCGCGCA
>Ga0136643_10015372_pt1 | contig 11501 bp, 5 predicted proteins | sample TergutLab28metaG_FD_96883 | JGI IMG/M metagenome (GOLD analysis project Ga0136643, IMG submission 96883) | Labiotermes labralis P1 segment gut microbial communities from Petit-Saut dam, French Guiana - Lab288 P1 (version 3) (version 3) | ecosystem: Host-associated > Arthropoda: Insects >...
ACCACTACTACTACCACTACCACCACCACCACCACCACCACCACTACCACTACTACTACTACTACTGCTACTGCTACTACTACCACTACTACTACCACCATCACCACCACCAACACCACTACTACCACTACCACTACTACTACTACTACTGCTACTGCTACCACTACCACTACTACTACCACCATCACCACCACTAACACCACTACTACCACTACCACCACCACCACCACTAACACCACTACTACCACTACCACCACCACCACCACCACTACTACTACTACTACTACTACTATTAATGTTCCGAATGCCGTTATTATGTTCAGAAAATGATGTATGTGGAACATCCTTTACAAATATCTCGTCTGTGTGCAAGTATATCGTCAGTACTGGCCTGGAGTAAATAGACACAGACTCTAAAACAAAAACGAAAGTAGTCAGTATCAACCATAGAAAGGGCACACAACAGAATGGTAAATGTATCGTTACAAAATATGATAAGTGAATTTAAGATGTGCAAGATGTCAAGTTTGAAACGCAGTAAAGTTCGAGACTGCAGTCTTATGGGTCCACGCCTTTTCATAATAAGCCTGGAGACTGCACTGTGAAGTGTAAAATAAATAAATAAATAAATAAATGAATAAAAAGTAAATGAATAAATGAAGATTTTATATACTTTTGTCTTTTGTCAGATACTGCTGACGTAAATTTTTCGGGCAACTGTTACAGTGCCTCAGTGAGTCTTGTATGATTTGGAGCTGTGATACTGTCACATTGATGCTGATGAAGGTATGCACATGACGCCGTGTAGGTTCATAGTATTTGTTGGTTCTTTTTCTACCGCAATTACTACTACTACTACTACTTCTACTGGCACCGCAGTCCATTGTTAACCGTGGACCTGTCTACTACTACACTCGATTAGAAATTCACGTGTTTAAGATTTTGCTTCTCTTACGAAAGTTTCACAAGAACAATGTGAGCAGGTAAAACTTGTAATATTACTACAACTTTCCTTTCCTAATGCTGGCATTTATAATGAAATTAACTTGTAAAGAAAGGCGCTTACGAAAGGCCTGGTAACATCCTGTATTCCCAAGCGTTCACTACTCTGGGTGATGTAACGTGAAATGGCTGGGAACTGTGTAGGAAGCGTTCGCTTACCGAAACAAAGGAACCTCACAAGACGTGTTACTTAAAATTACTTTTCTGCAGTTGCTTTTCCATATCGTAGTTCGATTTGTCGCACTGAGGATGGAGGCAATAGATTTCTCCGAAATTTTGGGAGACTATGCGGCTTTATTTCTTTTTTCCGGAACGTCGAGTTCGTCTCTGTAATCCACCCTGCCTCCTATTAAGTGGGTACAGGGGTTATGTCCGGGGGAGGGGGTTAAAGTGGCCGGGACGTGGAATTGACCATCCATCGCCACCTAGCGCCGAGGTCAAGAATGAGTCTAGCTATACCTTCCCTCTCCCTCTATGTCATGAGCAGAGACAACCTTACTCCTTATTACCTTATCCAAGAACAGTCGATGTTTTTATCGTGGCACCGTGCATTCTGTAGTTTATTTAATTACACACACCAACACATGCATATATATATATATATAATTTAATAAGTCTAAAATTTACATTAAAACATTTCAAACGTGTGGCAGCATGTCGTGTGTAGCTTGAGTCTCACGCTACACGGCATACGACGCACGTCCATAACCAGGCTCATTCTAAACAGCGTACGACTCACACACAAAAACACGACACGCTGCCACAGCACCAAAGTTAACATAACGAAGTAATTCGCTGAATGTTTTAAACTATAACTTTAGTAAGGAACAATATATGCTCCCTGAGGATGATCGTGTGATCGAAACATGTAGGAGCGTTTGAAATGTTTTAATGTAAATTTTAGACTTACTAAATTATATATATATATATATGTATATATATATATATGTTGGTGTGTGTAATTAAATAGTCGATGCTCTTTACATTCACTGCCACATGACCTTCAAATGCCACGCGGTCCCACGTGGTTTGATTTATCATGAGTTTGTTGCCGTATATAAATCGAGAACGTAGTGGAGAGATACCAACTGTCAGCGTGTCCACTCGCTTCTTTTATATCAGACTTTTTATTTCAGTTAAATGTGTTATTGTAAACTGTAGTAAGGAAGAAATTTTTCTCTGTAGAGTGCAGTAGTTACTGTATATATGCACGTTTGATCACTAAAGCCTCTGCATTTAGCCCTCTCACCCTGTCACCGTGTTTCATATGATTTTCAGCATAAAAGAGCCTTTTTTTAAGGCGCGTTTGCAAAATTGCGGAAAACGACACTTACCATTTATAACAACTAATGCACAACACATACATTAACGATATTTTGTAAGCCTTCCTACGTGTTTCGGCGCTTCTGAACCATCCTCAGGGAGTCTTAACTTTGTGCTGGCTGAAGTTACAAATTATTAAAATATTATTAGTTTGTGCTTACAAAATATTTTTAATATATTTGTTGTGCATGAGTTGGTATAAATAATAAATTGCACTAAATGACGGTACGTACATTAAAATTAAATACTTATTTTCCACGGCAACAATTGTCACGCGAACGCGCCTTAATATTTGATTATACATACATTGCCTGTCTTTTGACGTTAATGGGGCCGTGCATCGTAATATTATTTCTATAGTAAAACCAACCAGATGCACCAATATATCAAATATATTTATTTTAGAATGACACTCTACGTGTTTCGGATGGTCTTTCCGTCCATCATCAGGAGTACAAGACTGTACATACAGTAACAGGCATTTGCCCATCTGTTTGACAAATACCTGTTGCTGTATGTGCAGTCCTGTACTCCTGATGATGGACGGAAAGACCGTCCGAAACATGTAGAGTGTCATTCTAAAATAAATATATTTTGATACACTGTTGCACCTAGTTGGTTTTACTATAGAAATAATTGCCTGTCTTGTTATTTCTCTATAGATCCTTCGCCGATTGGTGTGTCTAATAAGAACTTACTGTGTTCTCTGTGCGGTGCGAACAGAGTAGTTATATGCAATTTTTTTTTTGTTTTCCATCCCGAAGTGTTATAACATATGAATACAACACGTCAGTCAATAACACAACACTTTATTTATATACAAAAATAGTATATTTTGTCAGGGCAACATGTTTCGACCTTCATTATGTCATCTTCAGGCCCTCTGAGAAAACAGATCCAAGAACTGTCTATGTCTATATAGACAGTTCTTGGATCTGCTTTCTCAGAAGGCCTGACGATGACCTAATAAAGGTCGAAAGCATGTCGCCCTGACAATATACTATTTTTATGTACATAAATAAAGTGTTTTGTTATTGACTGACGTGTTGTATTTGTGGTTATATACAAGTTAAATGCGGATTTCATCAGTTGAGAGATACAATAATTTCAGTGTTAACAAATACAATGTATCACCGAATACGAGGCATAGCGCAAGATAATGTGAGCAGCTGGCTGGATGATACAAACTATATGCCAGTCAAATGACATCGTGATTAGCGCAGTAGATGCTCATTTATTAACGTATGTAAGGTACGCGATGGTGGTTAAGTGAAGCAGGATTTAGTCTTTTACGAATTAAGGAAACGTACAAACAAATATGTAAAGATTGGGGATATTACTGATGGTCATATATGTTGAATGTCCCGGAATGGTGAAACCATGTGGGGCTATGTGCGTACGGTTGCGTTCATGAAAGCTCAAGGTCTCAGTTGGCTAAATTTTATTTTCGTAATGGCAGGCACATTGATTGTTTATCATTGAACTATGCTACCAATAACAATAAAATATTAAAATTACACTATAAACACTATCAGCACTATAAACAACATTTAAGGTAAATATAAAATTCCTAACAGTAAAGAGTAGTCACAAAAATAATAATAGAAAGAAAGCAAGGTCAGTTTTCCATCATTTTTGTCCTGGCCACCCAGTATCGCTCCCACTCTGTCCTATTAAATATTGCGGTGCATTGTGCTGCATGGTTTCTGTCCATGGGTTCGCGGAGGCTGGCATAGCACGCAGTAGGGTTCGGGGCGGATTCCGTTGCGTTGAAGATAAGTACCCAGACAATCATGCCCAACGCATAATCGAAATTCTGCAATTGCCTTTCTCCTTGGCCAGTCTGGTATTTTGGTTATTTCTTGCTTCCATGGTTTTTGGGATAACTTTGTCTCTAGTTCATGTCTGTATACACTTTGGAACACCTGTTTTAAATATAGTTTGATAGAACGGTAGGGTGTTTCTCTAATATGTGTTTGTGTAATTTTGGCACCCTTTTTGGCCAATGCATCGGCATGTTCATTCCCTGCGATTTGGCAGTGTCCTGGTATCCACTGCAGTGCAATTTGTGTTTTGCCTTAGGTTGTACTAGGCCTTTTCAGTCTGTGGCTTCTGTTGATATCACAGTTTCTGTTCATATCACAGTTTTTGTTGATCCCGCATATAGTATTGCAGCCTTTGAGTCAGAAAAGATAACAGCTCTTTCAAATTTGTTCTGGTGTAGGTTTAGCAGACATAGTGCAGTGCGTATGACTTCAATTTTTCCATCAAAGGCAGTCGAATGTTGTCCCAATGGCAAATAGCAGGAGAAAAGTTCACAGTAAAGGCCAGCACCAACATTTATGTGTCCGTCCATTTGAGAGCCATCTGTGAAAATGTGCAACCACTTGTCTGGAGGGTACCTGGTGTTCATTGTTTCCAAAGCCAGGTGCCTAAGTTTGTCTGTTCCTGTTTCTCCCTTTAGTATGTTTTGTTGCAGGTGTAGGTAGCATTCACTTTGTTCGACGTCGACTGGGTTTCGCCGTTGGTGCAATGGTTGGCGCTTGCTTTTAATCTCCAGTTCTGTCTTTATTCCTGTTACCTTCTGTATAAATCCATTCTGCTTCTTTAAATTTCTCGGCTTGTTTTCGTATGTTTTCCAGTATTGGTCTCCTGGGATTCTGAGCAGCTTCTCATGTAGCAGCACTGCCTTTTCTTTTATTAATTCCTGTATTGTTTTATTGCCCGTTATGAAAGTTATCGCATCAATAGGAGTTGTTTTTGTTGCACCAGTTATTAGTCTTAAGACCTGGTTTTGAGCATGCTCCAGCACTTTAAGTATATGTGGTTGAGCAGTGACTAGGGGTTCACGGCTATATGTTATTACAAGGAGAGTGTATTTTTTGTACGTAAGGTTTAATGTTGACAGGGCACATCCCCATGTACTTCTTGCTAGAAGTCCCAGAACGTTTGTGCGCTTGGAGACTCGAGAGGCAATTGTATCTACGTGGTTTTTCCAGTTTAGCTTGTTGTCGAAGATGACTCCAAGGTACTTGAATTCATTTGATTGGGAGAGAGCTGCATCTTTGTACCTCAGCCTTGGATGTGTTGTTTTGTGAGCTAGGGAGAAGGATTGAAAGGCTGTTTTTGAGGTATTTATCTTCATATTATTTCTCTCACACTATTCTTCAAGTATGGCCAATGCCTTGCTAAGTGTGTGTTCTGTCTTTTCTTCAGCCTTTCTTTTATCTACCTCCGTCCAGAAGGCAACGTCATCTGCATATAGTAAACATTTGATGCCAGGGATAGAATATAGCTCACCAGTTAGGTCGTTTATGTACAGGTTAAATAAAGTGCAGCTAGTTACATCTCCCTTTGGTAGTCCTGTTTGTAAGATGTGATATTTAGAATAGTGTGCTCTGTTGGAAAGAAATGATTCAAGCCATTGTAGTAGGTTGGATCTGATTCCGGATCTTAGTAGTTTAAATAGAAGGTTTTCTTTCCAGACAGAGTCATAGGCTGATTTAAAGTCGATAAATACTGCTGTTAATATACGCTTATTGTCCAGTGCATCCTTAATGAATTGGCTGAACTTTGCTATATGTTCGATTGTTGATCTGTGAATTCTGAATCCTGCTTGCTCGTTTGCCATAATATTGTTAATTTCGAGTAGCCAATTTAATCTGGTGTTAATCATTCTTTCCGTGGATTTTCCTATTGTACTAGTCAAGGAAATGGATCTGTAACATGCGGTACTCTTAGGGTCTTTGCCGGTTTTCAGTAGGGGCACTACTATTGCTTTCTTCCAAAGTGTGGGCACAAAACCTGTTTCCCAAATTTTTTGAAACCACATCCGTATTGAGGTCGTTGTTTCCCTGCATACTTTAGAAATTCTGCGTGTATTTGGTCTTCTCCAGGAGATTCTCTGTTTTTCAACTGCTGTATTGCTTCTTGGAGTTCGCCGTCACTAATTGGCGAATCAAATATATCTTCAGTTGTTGTGGGTTTTGCACTTCCATTTGTTTTGTTTAAGGGTTTTATACACTCCTTTAACTATCTTTGATTTCCTCTCAGCGTGCGTGCCCTTCTTCTGTGCTCATGAAAAGGTACATGCAAATGTATTAGATATTCCTCTGTCACTAGTAATAACATCATTATTTTCATGTATTGGTACTCTGTTTCTGCAGGATGTATTGTTTTGAATTCTTGCTAGATATTTGTGAGTTTTCTGGCTGTCTTTCTGGTAGTTGATGTGGGATATAAATTTTTTAAAGGATTTTCGCTTAGACTCTGTAATTTCTGTCCTTGGGATAGCTGCTTGTCTTCTCCAGGCCTGAACGTCTTCTATTCTACCAGTGTGCTCAGCTCTTTTTCTCAGGTATTCTCGTTGGTTCTTGAGAGTTTCAAGGTCGTCGGTCCAGAAGTATTTGTATCTCTTCTCTCTTCCTCTTGAATGCAAGCTTTAGCTCAATCAATGATGTTGCTATTGATGACTTTGCCAATCTTATGTGGATGTTGTGAAAAGTCTATTTTTCTTGGTGTAGGTTTATTTCTAACATATCTTTGAAGCTTCCCCAGTCAGTCTGTTTGAAGTTCCAGGAAGTTCTTATGTATGAATCCGGTGTTCTCTGTTGCCGGGTGAGGGGATTTTGGCAATCACAGGCTTATGTCCAGATCCAAGGTCGTCAAATATGATGCGTTTTGTATTTGCACTAATGTCGCTAGATACAAGCAGTAGGTCTGGTGTAGTTTGGGCTCCGTTAAAATGAAGGTGTGTGGATGGATCCGTGTCGTTGTATATTAGCTCCAGGATTGAAGTATTGAGTATTTCTTCCATCTCTTTCCCTGCTGCATTGTTATGCTTATAGCCCTACTCAGGGGAATGCGCATTGAAATCATCAATCATTATGGTTTTGCTCGTAATGTGGAGGGATGTGAAGTTGGGCTTGTTGTGCGGGGGGCTACATATAGCGTAGATTGTGAAGTTATTTCCTCTTTTCCACACGTTAACCGTCACCATTTCACTTTTCTCTTCTGATTTGCCCATTTATTTTACTATTTTTAATTCCGCACAGAGGGAGTTGCTTACCCAAATTAGTATGCCGTTGGCAATTCATCTATATTTTGATAGGCTGTAGAGTGTTTATCCGTTGAGCTGGTAACAGATGAGTTTCTCATCCGTGGGGTTTGCTTCCATAATGGCGAAGACGTCCACGTCATGTTTAACCAGATTTAGGTACAGTTCGGTTTTCTTATTTTGTGACAGCCCTCCGGCGTTCCACGGGAGGATTTTAGGTCGGTGTGTGTGCTCTGGGAAGGGTCTCTACGTCGGTTCCTTAGTTTGCTCTGAAAAGAGCATTTTTTTACTTTTCCTTTCTGGTTATATATATATACACTAATTTTACCAGTTTACTAATTAATTAGTTAGGTCGCTATGCCAGGGTTGTAGATCATTTAGCAGTAAAAAGCTTTGCCCAGGGTGCACCACTTGGAGGTGGTTGTACTTTGCACCGCTCTCAGTTGGCTAAAATGCTCTTGTATTGTGTAGACACACTGCGTGATTCAGACACAAGCTCTTAATCTCTAAAGAACTGAGATTATTATTAGCTAAGGTTTTAGCAACGTCTCTAAAAGTTTGGCATTATTTGCATTATGAACTTTGTCAGTCAGATTGTGTTAAAGATATCAATCAAATGTCCAAGGGTCACATCGTGGTGTGGACAGAAATGGTACCATTTCTAATGTTAAAGTACGGTTAAAACCTAGTCAGGTGTTCCCACATGCAGCCGTACTCTTTAACTTCTAGGACATTGTCAGAATATTAAAGAAGAATAAGCTTTGAAGTTCAGAATCTTACGGGCTGTATCATTGTGTCCATGGACTTGGGACTGTTTTACCCTGAATATGGCGGCACCGTGATCTTTCGAAACGTCGGGAACTACTCGCCCAACGGCACAGGGTCGCTTCCCGCAAGACTCGAATCTTCAGCAACACTGCTGTGACAGGACCTGACATGTCACAACCAGCCATAAGCTCTTGTTAATTTCGTTAAAATTAGACCTTCAGATACAAGGATATTTGTCAGATTGTATGAGGAAATGGGTACAGAATACATTACGTTAATTCGTTACTGTGACTTAAGGGGGTTTCTTAGAGAAATTAATTAACACACACGTTCGGACTAATGGGTGGACTTTATCAATACTTTTTACGGCTAAAGCGAAAGAGCAAAAGTATGCCTGAAATGTGCCCCCACCCCCCATTTTTTCTGAAAAATACAGGAAATCTCGAAATTAATATATATATATATTTATATATATATATTACGGCTCTTGGAGTTGCTAGTGACCACAGTGACAGTTTCCTAACTCTGTACAATATTCCAAACAAAGAACCTGTTTTCATCCGTTAGCTGAATAACATTTTGGCTGCCTGCGAAACTATGACAATCGCAATACACGTACTGGAGCACCTCGTAGGGAGATGGAGCTCAAAAGGTTAATACAGTAAGTAAAACGTGATAGTTCGTGTAGTTGCAGAAAAAAACGAGTTCATCATGAAGTTGGCATATTAAAGCGACATATTTGTGGTGCTGTAGACACTACAAACCGCGAAGTAATGGCAGTAATTTTGTTTAGCTGAGTGGGAAACTGGAAGTGTTGTACAGTTTGGGCCGTGGCACAGGAAAATGGGGAGAGAAATTCTGCGCTATTTTCTTGTTTGAAGCAAGTTGTCGACAACAGAGGCACGCAAAATTAGCGGAGTTGCGATTATTTTATTCTGGGTCAATTTTTGTTTGCCCATATTCCACTGTGACAATTATGTGTCTTTGTCTTAGATGTTCAAAATCAAGGACCATCTTAGTGGTCAACGAAAAGACAGTCTTCTTATTATTACAGCAGATGAACAATTGATTGATTATTTTCAGACGCCTTACCGGGGGGGGGGTGAATTCAACGGTCACTTTTCTTAGAATTGTGTGCATCAGCGTTTAATATCACTTGAGTAAAAATTAATTATGTGCGAGAGCCATGAAATGTTAATTTCTTTAAAGTAGCCACTTTGTGTGAGACGCGGCTTTTAGCAGCAGCCGCAGTGAAGAGCAAATACCGGAAGCACGTGAATGTGGCGCACAAAATGTGTTTGACCATTTGGAAAAAAATGCTAATCACCATCGTCATCGTCGTCCTAATTTTCATAATCACCATCTTCGTTGTTGGTGGTGGTGGTAGGACGAGAGAGCTATAACAAGATCTGACCACCGGTGAAGGAAAATACGCTGGATATTTCTCTCATTAATCCTAATTATATCAATAGCTTTAATTGTGGCGGCGTGGGGTGTGGGAGGGGCTTGGTAGAAAAGTGTGTGTTTTTATTTTATTTTATGGGGTCGTTGTGTTACAAGTTTGAGAACCCCTGCTGTGTCTGAAGTACAGTGCGTGTACAGTTCTGCTATTTTTGTTGCTTAGAGGAGGGCGTCGTTCCGCCTGAATGCTCTTTGCACGTTTACACAGGCTCGGCTTCTGCTTTTGTCAGACGTTAATAACAGAAGATACTTTGAGATAACAAGTGCCGTCTATATGTCGCTGTGAGAGTAATGTTGTGATGCCTATCGAGGACAGTGGAGCTGACCTGCAAGAAGATGATGGCCGCGAAGTTAATAAATTATCTGCTTGTGTTGGGACCCGAACATCAGTTACCGTGTATGAAGCCAATGGACGCTCATGAGCTGGTGTGGGTCCACTCCACATCCTGAAATGATACTTCATCATCATTTGTTCTACACTTACCCTTCAGACTGATGTCTGTAGTTTCTTTTTCCATCTAAAATTCTCTGTGAATTTGTCTTTCCGATAACACACCACTGCCCCCCCGATTTTATTACAAATAATGACTGTTGAAGAATGTAATTTTTGAAGGTCTTAATTTCGAGCTTTCCTTATTATTTTTATCCGACATTTTTAAGGATTAGATATATATTTAATCCCGCTATTATGAAATATTCTTTATCGGCATTATTGCGTTTCGCTGAAAGGCTCAAGTCTGTTTATTATCAATAATAACTGTTGAATAATGCAATTTTTTAAATTCTGCATTATGAGCTTTCCTTATCATTATCTTTATCTGGCACTTCTTTCCGTGTCAGATAGACATTAGATCCCTCTATTCCGAAGTATTGTTTATCAGAATTATTGCCTTTCGCTGACAGGGTCAAGTCTGACACCCAGCCAAGACACTTAAGTAATGTTAGGGCCTATAGTTTGCCATATCTCAATATAAACCCATGCATTTTTATATATTGCGTCTAAACTGAGTGATAACAGACATTCGTCATATTTAATCTACCTTAATTTTATATTGAATTTATGGCTTATTGTGTTGTTAGAGTCGGTGATAGTATGATTGAGGTTTTTATTAAGGACCCCATACACTCCAAGTTAAACTGTGCAGTTTAACTGTGTAAAAAACTGCACGAAAAACTGAACTGAATTTGTGTGGGATTCCCTGAGTGAACTGCGCAGTTCTCTGTGTGAAAGACGACTGGAAAGGGCATTTCTGAGGTCTGCGCTATTTCCTGTCAAAACTGCGCAGTTTTTCCGTCAGGTTTGACGTCACACAGTAAAATCGCTCGTTTTAAACGAGAGTGTATAGCGCCCTTTACACGCAAGTTACAGTCACGATTCGTCGTGTCCCATTACGCGTCATGTGCCGCGTCGTTGTACCTCCCATCTGATACTTTGTCAGTCACGTGGCTTGCACTGCGTGCTGATAAATTTGTTTTATTTGAGAGAATAAACATAAGCTGGCATTACAGTGTGTCATTTTAGCAACTTAGAGATAACTGGCTCATTAAAATAGATAACCCGCTCAGTAGTTGCGTTCGCAAAATTGCGAAAAGCGAATGTTAGCTTTGTCATGTCTGTCTGCCTTTCTGTCTATCTTTCTGTCTGTCTGTCCGCATTATAACTGCTCATTTTTCGAAAATCTTTCGAGAAAATTCCAGTTTCATGAAAATCTGACAAAAATAACGGGTACTTTAAAGACCTGTGCAAATTTGTGATAATATGTCGCCGAATGACCGCCTCTGTGGTCTAGTGGTCAGAGTTTCTGGCTACAGATACAGAGGTCTCGGGTTCGATCCCCGGCGCTACCAGATTTTCTGAGTAGTAGTGGGTCTGGAACGGGGTCCACTCAGC
>Ga0136643_10015373_pt1 | contig 11501 bp, 8 predicted proteins | sample TergutLab28metaG_FD_96883 | JGI IMG/M metagenome (GOLD analysis project Ga0136643, IMG submission 96883) | Labiotermes labralis P1 segment gut microbial communities from Petit-Saut dam, French Guiana - Lab288 P1 (version 3) (version 3) | ecosystem: Host-associated > Arthropoda: Insects >...
ACGCCTAATGACCCCTATAGGGGTCGTAGCGCACCGCTAACCTCTAAAGTTGCATTTTATATATTTATTCAACAAATATAGGTACTGAATATTTTAAACATGGTATATACTCTTAATTTTTTTCTCTTCAAAATGCAATTTGTTTCATAATTCTAACATATTTGGTTCCTGTATTATTCACATGTTATATACAGAGTGTGCTAAAATTAAAAAAATAATTCCGGCGCCAAAAGGTTAAATAAGTTGACAGTAGTAATAGAGCAGTAGATCTGATCTGTGGAACAGAGGAACAGGCTATAATGTTTTGATTGGAGCTGTTTGTTCAGCGTTACACATCAGAAAGCCTGGTGTCAGTTGGTGAAACAAATTGCTTTGTGTGATTTCCACATCTGCTAGAAAGTAGTGACAGTCATGACAGATGTTGTCAGCAGCAGCAGAATTAATGTTAAACGTGACCCCTCCACAACAAAGAGCAAAATGAGTTCATGGTCACATGGTTCGTAGATATTACAGTGCAGATATGCTGTACCTGTACGTTAGGTATGTTTATATGTGACACTGTTGGTGGCTGAGATCATACAGTGTCGCTGATAGATGAATGAATGATTATGAAGCATTGGTGCAATGATATTGGCAGGGGAAAACCAAAGTACTGGGAGAAAAACTGTCCCAGGGCACTTAGTCCACCACAAACCCCACAAAGTGAGGGGCCAGCGGCTAGGGGAGTGAGCCATGGCATGACCTGACATTACACAAGGACTTTCCAGGTGTGGTTGCTCCAGAACACAAGACTATTAAATTCTGTTGTGAACAACTCAGGGATATCAGTTCAGTTGTACCCCTGAAAGCTGTGGTTAGACACGACTCATCACACGTCAGATATTAAGGGTGACATTCTTGGTTCGTGTGGTTAGTCAATGGACTTTCATTGCAGAGCCCTGAGTTAAAACTGAGGCCTGTCTGTGGGATTTTGTGATGGATAGTGTGACTGGGACAGGTTTTGCTATGACTACTTTGCTGTTTCCTCCGTCATTCCACCAGTGCTCCATACTCAGTCATCTACTGCGATGTTGTACAGTGTGAGTAGTTGATAGGGCTATGAGATTTGCAGTGATGCTGGGGATTGGAATGTGACACTGTAGTGTTGGGTGAGTTGTTGCTGATGTTTTGAAGGATTTTAGTGACTTGAAGATGAAGGCACCATAATCCTTCTAAATATGAGGAACCACTCGAGCACTCACACTGTGTCTTATTTCAAATGACTGGATTTTTATTTCCCAGCATCATTAAATGAAACCCTAAACTTTATGTTTATGGTTCCATGCATCGCTGATCTGTATTAATAATTGTCCAACGAGATGCAACGGAGAGCAGCCTATTTATTGTTCTGCAAGTTCACTCCACATGTTTCGGGTGTCAACCACACCCATCATCAGGAGTACACAAAATTGTAACTACAGCCTCCAGTACTGGTCATATTTTTTGTGCAGCTACCTCCCTCCAACGTGGCCAAGCTTGACCACAATGGAGGGAGGTAGCTGCACAGTACCGGAGGCTGTAGTTACAGTTTGGTGTACTCCTGATGATGGGTGTGGTTGACACCCGAAACATGTAGAGTGGACTTGCAGAATAATAAATAGGCTGCTCTCCGTTGCATCTCGTTGGACAATTATTAATATAAAACCCCAAACTTCACAGCTGTGGGGGATATTATGAAAGGCACTCACTTAAACCATAACTTCTTTACTTTATTTCAGTTCAGAGATCCTGTTTATGGAAGCAATGAACCCAGCTTCACAGACTTTGTAGCTCCTGGCGTTATTCTAACGTAAGTGTCACTTGCTGAGCAGCCGATCACACCATGGCCTTACTTGACTCTGTCGGTTTCACTTTACACAGTTATCTTCATTTTTAAATGACGCATGACGATGCACTGATGATTCATTATGAGAAATAAAGCCAACAAGTGCATATACAGATATGTAAATTTACTCTATTATAAACAGTGTAGCCTGGTACATGTTGTGGCCAGCTATTGTGGCCATCTTCAGGGAGGTGTTCTTCACAGGATATGTTACACAGAGCTTCAGAACAGTTTACAGGTTAAAATGTTTAATTTAAGTAAGAGGTTTAAAATCTATGTTAAAATATAAAATACTGATAGAACCATGTGGGCTTGTGCAAAGCTACACACCTGTTGTCTAGTTACGCACTAACTGCATGTTGGAAGCATGGATCAAAAATGTGGAAGGAAGGTCACTTATGTGATTTAATTTGGAATGAATTCCCATAAAGATACTCGGACTGGAGATGGTGCTACGACAACTTTGGAATGACAAAGAAAGCAAAATATGTAAACAGTATTTGTAAATATTGTGCAAGCATCTCTGTACACACATATTGTTTGTATTTATGAACTTAACAATTGTTAATAATTTTACAAATTTTTAATTGAGTTATATACACATACATAATGTATATATATTATATTATTGTATTATATACACATACATAATGTATATGTATTATATTATTGTATTATATACACATACATAATGTATATATATTATATTATTGTATTATATACACATACATAATGTATATATATTATATTATTGTATTATATACACATACATAATGTATATATATGTTATATTATTGTATTATATACACATACATAATGTATGTGTATTCCTCAGTATGTTTTGAAGACCAACTGTGAACCTGAGGATCACCTTAGATAGGTCAAAACATGTAGTTCTGTGTAACAAATAGACTAAATGCATTTGGACAGATACTCATTTAGTTTTGTGCTACAAACAGCACAACAGGACAACAGTCATTAAAAGGGTTTTTGTAGTTTTAGACATGTTGCTCCTTATTATGGAAAGTCCCCTGTCCAGAAAATCCGTAAGTCCCAAGCATCTTGTATAAGGGTTCCGCACTGTATTAGCCTGTGTACATGTCTATCAAAATGCACAGTCAACAACAGATCTTTCTTGTTTCTCAGGATTGTGTTTTTCTTAGCTGTTGCCCTCACTTCTTCAGCACTGATAATAGAGCGAATGGAAGGTTTGCTGGACAGGAGTTGGGTAGCAGGTATGTGGATGCTTTGTCTTGCACAACATTATGTACTTACATATTCGTATTGAACCATGTTTAAGATAATTAACAGTACTGAAAACATATACCATCAACTGTTTGTGTACAGGTTTTAACAAGATTCTGTTTGTTTACATAAACCCTTCTCCAATAATTTGGTTTGACCTGACTATTCTTAGGGAAATTTTATGTGAAATGAAAAATTACTGTCACCAGTTACATACTTTGCATGTTTGTATCAGTGGAGAAAACTTCTCAGTGTACAGAGTGGCTTAGAAGTCACCACAACCCTGCGTAACTTACCACATGGATTCGAATATGCATCCTGTGTGCCATGTGCAACACACCGTGGCACACGGCATGCACATACGGCCAGTGACAGTGTTGTTACATACCACTTTGCAGTTTCAGAATGTCTGACAGCGCACAGCATGCACGTGCGCACATTCACTTCCTATCTAAGTAGGGGTATGGTCACTTCTGTGCCATCCTGTACAGTGACCGAACCAGAATCTAATGAATTTATAAATGCTGTTACTCACAGACTGAAGTTTTTAATGTCTGTGATATCTTCAGCCTTTCTTCTTTCAGTACTGTATGCTAAATGAAATGTATGTCTTGTGGATGTCATCTAAAATATATTTTATGCAGTTCTGATTTTTTAATAGAGAATTGACCATTTTTAGGTTAACCGTAATCATTTAACAACTACTTAGAACATTTCTGCCATGCTATAGACTCTCAATTTTTGCAGGAGTAACACCGTTTGAGATCCTGTCCTCACACGTGATAACTCAGTTCGTGGTAATGTGTGGGCAGACAGCACTGGTCCTCATCTTTATGATCCTGGTGTTTGGAGTTGAATGCAAGGGTGACGTGTTTGCGGCCGTTATCCTGACAATCCTGCAAGGACTCTGTGGCATGTGCTTTGGTGAGTTGTACAGTCCAACACTGCAGTTCTGCACTGCAATGAAACTTGTATCAGATTGTCCTACTTGATGGTCAGGTTGCTTCATCTCTTCAGTTTCCATTTATGATTGAAAGTTTAAGAATTAAGCAATACTGTGCTGTGTTCTTGCTGCCAATATCCCAGCCAGTATGCTGACATCCTGCCTGCTACACATCAGTATGACTCCCAGTTCTTGACACTCACTCAGTAATTTTACTACCTTCATCACCTGTACATATATCCTGTCTTTGTGGCTAGTTTTCATGGATCGCTGGGCCCTAAAGATGAAGGCAGTACAGTCCTTGGAAACATTAGGAGCTGTTTGCACAGTGACATGGTGTAACTACAAAGATGACTTGAATTTCAGCAGTACTATTATGAGAACCTGAAATCTTACAAATCAAGAATAATCATACTGTTGGATCTGCTTGATTGTAACTTCTGTCAATTCATGGTACTGTGTGTCGATTTTGACTGTACCTTATGTATGCTGTTTATGTTCACAGGTTTTGTCATATCAGCAATATGTGAACTAGAAAGGAATGCCATACAGCTAGCACTGGGAAGCTTTTACCCCACTCTTCTGTTGAGCGGTAAGTTACTGTAGTACGCGTTACACAGTAATAGAGGGACATCAGTTTAGCTGAGTGGTGTCACTGATCGCTTCATGTCAGATCGCTTAGCCCATAAAACTTCTACTTGTAACGAACAACATGTTTGTTAGAGGTGACATATGGCTGCAAGCCAGGTGCATACCCAGAAATTTTTATTTGAGGTGGGAGGGGCTGACCCTGGGGCTATATATATATATATATATATATAGTAAAATTTATGTTTGATTTTATAACCTGTGTTATAAATTCATGTCATAAATGTGGCTATAACATAACACTGTGTGCAAGTGCATTTACACACTTGCAGATATAACTGCATGTTCTGTGATTCACTCACTCACTTTAGATCACAGTGTCTAATCTTCTTGGTTTTTTTTTTTCCCCCCACTTTCGTGTAATACACCCAAAGTGTAATGTATTTTTTCAAAATTCTAGTATACTAGTCATCAGCTGATTTCAGTGGCTGATTTCTGCTGAAGGGTAAATCACAAATGTTTGATATAACTGTGTCTACAAAATGAATGTTTTTTTAAAAATTTTGGTTGGCGTGGGGGCCACAGCCTGTAGCTACCTTCCCACCTTTTGGGTGAGCCCCTTCTGCAAGCCAGAAGAATGAATATTTGCAGCAATGCATTGAACTGAAATGTATGGACCTTGACTGGCAGCCAGTCAGAGTAATGATGAGTGCTGCAGTATCAGCCATCGTGTGAACTTATGTGAACAGTGATGGGAATTGTCACTTCCTTCTGGTTATGCTGTCATGTCTGAGAATATGAGTGCAATACCACAGTGACACAGCACACAGTGCACATGACACTATCACACTTACACCTTAAACTTCGTTATACACTAATATCTTCATGCTCAAAAATTGAATTATTTTCTGCTAAATTTGAATGGTTAACATTTAGCAATACCGGGAAAATGAAAACTGCACAGTGTACTGACTGCGTTCTGTACTAACATGACCAGTCACCCACAAAATGTTCATGGTGTAATGTTGTCAGTGCTGCTGTACCAACATTTTGAGGCATTGACTGTCCATGTACTGCAGGTACAGGCAGTCAGTTGCTCCAAACTTATGAGTCTGTCTACATTGCATCATCATCTGAACCCTGATCATCACTGCTGCATGAAACTTGTGTCTCACGTCAGCTGTATATGTGTGTTATGTGTGTGCAGGTGTGATCTGGCCAATAGAAGGGATGCCCTGTGTGCTACGTTACATCAGTCTGGGTCTCCCCCTGACCATGGCGACCACAGCACTGCGCTCAATGCTGTCACGAGGGTGGTCCATTGTAGAGCCTGATGTATACAATGGATACATCGCAACAATAGTTTGGATTGTTTTGTTCCTCAGCATCAGCTTGATAGTACTGAAATTTAAGAGGGGTTAACACATGTTGTTTCTATGCACAAATTCGTGCCAAACCTTAGCACAAGAGGTGCGCTGCAAGTGCTGTGAGCAGTGATGTTATGGAAGGTTGTTTTGTGTTGTATTGTATTGTGTTGTGCATTGTGTCATGGTGCCTCGTCGACAAGTGCTCAAATATTTAACGTATCAGGGGGCAGGCACTGTGCTGTAATTAAACTAATGGCTCAATTTATAATAGTCCTCAGCAGCTTACTAGATCTTTACTATATTTGAACCACGTTTCATACAGCGATACGATACTGCGTTGTCTGCGATCGAGCACAGTCATGGTGGCTTCCTTTACAACTGGTCACATATAGTTGTGGAATGGTGACCACATCTTGCATTGTGTTGTCACTAAAAATATATATATATGCCACTCCTCCTCCTGTGACTGCTACTACTACTACTACTACTGCCATGACTACTGCTACCACTACTACCACTACTACTACTACTACTACTACTACTACTACTACTACTGTAATACTGCCACCAAAACCACTACCACGACTACCACAGAAAACTGCAGGCTCTTCTTTCTTCTGACAGTCCTTCTTTTTTAGTTTTTGCAGATTGTTCATTTCTTTTTGTCACCTTTTGCATCTAGCTGTACTGCTGTTAAATTTCAAAATATTAATTCCTTCGTTCTCTACAGTGTCTTTATTTTGACAATTTTTGTCACATGAGCAAACCATTGTACTTGCTTATCTAATAACTCTGTTAGAAATTTTGTATTCCAATTTCTTCTTATTCCCTTTTAGGTGGAAATATATGTGTGTATGTGTGTATGTATGTTTGTATCTGTGTATGTATGTATGTATGTGTGTATGTGTGCATGTATGTTGTATGTACTTATGTATGTATGTATGTATGAATGTACTTACGTATATATCTGTGTATGTATGTATGTATGCATGAATGTACGTATGTATGTATTTGTGTATGTGTGTATGTATGTATGTATAGACATATATGTGTGTGTATACACATACATAAATACCTACATATATGTACAGATGATGGATAGGTAGATGTATGTGTGTGTGTATGGACACTGAAGAGTGCATTGAGTCTGATTACTGCCTGTAGGTCTGTACGTTGTGCATGAAACACGTGTGACGTTATGTTGTGCGCACCGTGCACCAGTGTCACTGTGTGCACCATGCACCAGTGTCACTGTTTCAGATGAAAACAGAGTGCGTTTGTCGGTGTTTGATACATGTGACTGTTTTTAAAGGAAGCAGCTACAAATTAATAACATGTAAATTTACAGTATATATATATATATAGTAGGCTGCCTGGAAAGATAGACACATTTGGTAGAGTTTGTAAAATGTGGTGGTTAACAGTTAGAGTGATAATATTTCTGTTATGACAAAACCTGTAAGCAAGCGTACAGACAACAGAAATATCCTTTTATACACACAGGTTTTCATTTTTCTGTAGCAGCTTTTGTTTGAGTAATGGTTGTATTATGGGTTTGCATACTGTGTAGTGAGAGTCTGTTCTGAAGTTTCGGAGGGACATACTGCCTCCATCTTCAGGGTGACTGCATCCAGCTCAGGGGGATGCTGAAATAATTGGGATGAAGGAATGTGTCATTATATAGGAAGGTTTTGGGAAGTTCTGATCACTCAGTTTTGGAAGGGTTGAGAGGATCAGTACCAAGAACAGCTCTTGTAAGGGCCAACAAAAGGGGATGTGTAGGTGGTAGAATGCAAGGTGTTGCTATTAGAGTCAGGTGATGTTGCCTCAGGCAGGTGAGACTTGTGTTCATGGTTAATTCGTGCTGCCTTCTTTCTCTTAGGGAATGGATGGGATGGATGTTCTTAATTCCAGTTATTTCTGCATCTTCCTGAACCAGATTTATTTACCCTTCAAAGGGAGGCAGTACTTCCTCTGATATGTTGGAACAAACCTTTGTTACGTGGTGTATGAACCGCCAAACAACCATTTTTGCTGTCACAGTTATCCTCCGAGTATGCATTGTTTTTGGTTTTGAGAGAGGTGACGCCAGTTGATTGACACACCGATGAGAGATGAATAAATAGCCATTACCGTTTGAATTGTAGGCTGGTCATCTGGATCACCATCTCCATTGTTTAGCAGTACAGGTGGCGATGCTTGAGTCCCTGAATATGACTTGAAGAAGTCAAGCACTGAAGTCTGTTGAGACAATCTCCCCATAATAAGCAAGCGTCCCTCAATTCCCTGTCCAGTTGCTGCTGCTGCTGGCTGCACATTCCAGTCAATGTGCTCAAAAACCATGATGCCAGCCTCAATCAGTCCAAGTCCCTCAGTCCATTGTGAAAATGGCACGGTCCTGTCCTTAGGCTCGGGTTTCACATCTTCTTCAAGTGTGCTTTGCTTCTGAATTTCGATAGGATTGTTGAGTGTGCACATCTGATCATGGGAGTTCAGCAACTCGACTCTTTCAGCATCAAATTTGCACACTTGGCATTATACATTTGTGTGTGCAGGCAGAGCACATAAGTGTAAAAGGATAAGATGAGATGACATAATATGGGGGATTACTGTATTTAGTTTATGCTACAGACTATAATATATACAACATACTTATGTGTTGTGCCAATGATTCATTTCATATTAAATTATAGAGTTTGCTTACAGGTAGAGAGAATTTGTGTGCAGAATTGATTGAAATTAGTTTTATTAGTGCCAGTAGTGTGTTCTTAATTTGTGTCATGTGCCTCTCGTTTCAAGATCCTGAGTGGAAAATAGAATTTTAATTTGTATTGAAGTCTGATATTATGATTCATTATTCCTCATTGCATATATAATTGTAATCCTTAGGCTTTTATTGATGCTGTTCTGTGCATTGGTTAGGCCATGTGGAGAACTGAAGTTTTCTTGACATTTTGGAAAATGACAGAAAATCTTCATTCAAAATATGAGGACTCCACAGGAGTGTTGTTGCGGACGCAGGTCATCAGTGTTGTGACACTATGTCACTGGGTTAGTTTTGGCTGACGTTTGAAAGGACTGTACTGCATTCACCTTCCAGGGTTCAGGGTGAAGTTAGTACATTCTTCTGCAACATCTGGAAATCTAACCCAGGACCCAGTGTCACCTCTCATAGGACCTGGATCTTCAAATCTTCATTCTTATATGTGGTCTGACACCACATGTATTGCGTTACTGTCACATGTGGCAGTTGACTGTGCAATAGACAGTACTTGGTCAGTGTGGAATGTTACAAAAGCATAACACAGTGACTGAGCACAGAGCTACCTTGGCAGTTGAATTCACAAATGTACCAACTCAAGTTGTCTCTCCAGGCAACGTGAGGATTGGCTGAATCATGAACCAGCTTACTATGTCTGTATGTTTCTCTGTTGCGTGCATTTTTGCTTTGTTCTATAAATATGTCTATTACCTGAAGTAATCTCATAATGACAGTAAAGTAACTTATGTCAGTAGGAAAGATCTGTGAATAGTTAGCTGTCTGAAAATGTGTCTATAAAATTCTTTAGCTTACTGTTAGAGATTTTTGACATTCCATGACATATCAAGAACAGTTTTTCACAAATTTTTATGTCACTTTTGATCTAGTATTTATTGTTTCAGTATGGGCAAATGAAATAATACAAATTTCCACTAAATAGCAGTGTCTTTTGAATGAATTCCAGTCAATCCATTGAATTGCTAGTGGCATTGCTGTGGATTTAAAAAAAAATTAAAGAATAAACATATAATTATATAAAATGAAGCCTGTTTAAGACATTTATTACAGGACTGGAAGGTCAGTTTGAAGAAGTGCTGGGCAAAATGTGAGTTCTGCTGGTACTGGATGATGAGAGATATCGTGTGATTGTAGAACTTACTGACTGAGAATTACGAAGTTACTTGCCTTACTTTGTCTACCGTGAAGTTCCAAGTTGGATGGTTTTATGATTTCACTGATTGCAAACCAGAACCATGAAAGCTCAGTTGGTATAGTGACTAGGCTACAGACTGCATTTTTCATGTTGTTCAAAATGTTGAGACAGGCTGTAGGGCCTACCCAGGCTCCTGTTGGGTACCGAGAGGTAAAGCAGCCAGGGTATGAATTTGACCACTTAGTGCAGTGGGCAAGAATGAGTGGAGCTACACCTCCGCTCTTTCTATATGCCTTCTTGGTGTGGAGAGGGGGAACTTTGCTTGACCTTTAGCTTTGTGTTTATGTATCTGCAGACCGTTAGTATGCATTATAGTGACACAGTGCTTTGCTTGACAGTTCAGCTGAACCCTCTTTGTGTGTCTGTGTGTGTCACAAAACAACACTTCACACAGAAACTAGAATTTCTTGTGTGAAGTGTGTTCAGTAGGAACGTTGAGTGCAAACAGCCTCTGTCATTTTTTTTATATTTCCAATTTACTCTTGTAGAAAAAGTAAACTAAATTCTGAATTTACTGAATTTGAATTGTGATGGAAACTTTCAGTTTTGTCAAGAAGAAATTTTAGAAGTGAAATGTTTATTGAATAGTCCTATTTCATGTGTTGACTGTGTGTAGTTGGTTTCTGTAATTTATCTGATATTAGATGGTGTGGGACAATGGACAGACTTGGACACTACATTGTACTCATTACTCTGTCATCAGCTGAACAAATTAGAACTGGTGTATGTGATGTCTGAGAAGATCCAAAATGCACACCTAACTGGGCATCAGTAGCGTAGTCTGCAGACTGTACGGTGTTCACAAACACACATTGTCAGTGACACGTGCTGCATGTGCTGGCACAGGGCGTTTCGGAGGGGGCAGTTCATCCATCATGGTTTCAGTGGAGTTAGTTCTGTGAGAACATCTGACTGTGTCCCAGCTGTATATGGTCACCTATTGTAAACCATGTCACAGGGCTGACATATTGCTACTGTAGTTCTTGGTTTGTGACATCACTAGAAAGTTTTGTGTGTGTTCATATTGCAGTGCACAATGTCTGACATCCTATATGTAACATGTTTTATAAACAATGATGTTGTAAGTCATTTGATGATAAGTGTGTGTAATGTCTGTGAAACTTGTTTATTTCCTTGTGTGGTACTGCATGTCACAAACACAGGTAGCAGAACATAAAACTGGTCTGTGGTTTGGTTGGGAATGCACGCACACATACGTAATGCATGCATATCGGATCAGAGATGGGGGTTTCAACCACAGCAGATCCTGGAAGCCGCTGCTGCACAAACTCAGGGAGAGGAGGCATCCGCCGATTACACCACACTGATCCCACCCGCACTTGCACTTGTATACCTGCCCCTTCTACAACCTGTTTTGCACCTACCCACCCACTCCAGGTCACTCGCCTTCCATTGGCTCCTCCACCAGCCTGCCAGAACCCTGTCAGGTATAAATACACCACACATCCCATCCCTTGTCATACTTCATCCACCTGCCTATGAAGATGGAACTGATAGAG
>Ga0136643_10015376_pt1 | contig 11500 bp, 2 predicted proteins | sample TergutLab28metaG_FD_96883 | JGI IMG/M metagenome (GOLD analysis project Ga0136643, IMG submission 96883) | Labiotermes labralis P1 segment gut microbial communities from Petit-Saut dam, French Guiana - Lab288 P1 (version 3) (version 3) | ecosystem: Host-associated > Arthropoda: Insects >...
ATGTTTCCACATCTTCCTGCGCCCATTTGACAATTATATTATCTTCTTCCTCCAGTTGCCTCTGTCATTCCAGTCTTCTTCCATTAACCCCTTTTCTCCCATCAGTCCTCTAATCCCTTCCGCCCAGGTAAGTTTAGCTCTACCTCATTTTCTTCTTCCTAGTGGGCTCCATTTCATAACTTCTTTTGGTAATCTCCCTTCTTCTATTCTCTGAACATGTCCATATCATTGAAGTTGTTTGGTTTTAATATCGTCCAAAAGAGACCTTACTACATTTATGTTTTGTTTAATAATAGTATTCCTAATTTTGTCCTTCCTGAAAATTCGAGCTGAGCGTCGCCAAAAATCCATTTCTGTGGAATTTAGTTTTGCTACCGTTTTTGTTTTTAAACACTATGTTTCTGCTGCATATGTAATTATACTTTTACCGTTGCATTTTAAATATGAGTCTTTGTTTTGGGGGTTACATCACGGCCTCAAAAATTCTGTTTACCTTTGTTATAACTGTTCGTCCTATGTATATATATATATATATGGAAAAGCGGAGGTAAAGTGCGACGCATTTTTAAGTTCTGCAGTAGACGAATACAAATCAGTCAGACGTATACACGAGGAAAAAGCCTTCGGGACTCATTCGAATACGAAGAAGACAGGTGGATCCCAGAACCGGTATGGTGTTATGTAGAGTAGAGAAAAATGTCTTTACTGGGAACCGAACCACGACTGTTGACAATCCAATTAAAAGCCTACCATTATACTGTCGTTTGTCTTCCCTTTACCTCAGGCCTACTCATTCTTTTATGTGGTGCGTGCAACTTCTACAAAATGTGGTCTGCATGCGGGAACATGAAATGCAGTACACAAAACTAAGAATAAATAAGCATACAGATAATTATAATTTTACGAGAGAATTTTTCTATTCATCGCGTGCAATAAAAATTTACTGATAAAAATAGGAAAAAAATTATAAAAATTATCAAATAAACACATCAAATTGCACTCATGTATTATTAAATTACCACTCTATTAACACTATACGTAAATACAACATGCTTCTACACTTAAAGGATCATCTTCAGGAAGTATAATTGATACTGACACAGCTGCTAATTAACACAGTACACGCTACGCAATTAGTTGAATTTTACAACTGGCGATTCATTTTGTTGCCCCAGTCTGCTAAAATCTATCATTTATACCCTGTGAATACGACCCTTTTAGGGTTGAAACGTGTTGGAGTTAAGTCTGGCGTTAATAAAGTGACGATTTAATAATATATTATTGCATTTGTCGTTATTTCGTTGATATAGTGATACTAGCGCACGGATGTGAACAAGATAAATTTTATTAAAAATCTAAATCTCAATGCAAACTGGGCTGTCGCTACATTAAACGTATTTTTAAAAAGAATTATTAAGTAACGTATGTAACCATAAATAAGTAGCGCATTAAGTTTTAAACATTTATTTGACGTTATATCTCGGATTTGCCAGGTAAAAGAAAAAAGACTTTTCGTATTTGGAACGTCTCGGCTGGCAAAACTTCACGATGTCGCGGGCTATACGTAGCCCGCGAGTTACGGGTTGAGCGGGCCTGTTTTACCTTATATTAGCGATTTTATTTTTGGTTTCTTAAAGACGCCGTTTGAAACTCCTAGGTTATAAATATAACACAAATACATGTACACATTTGTGCAGCATCAGACGAAACTGTGAGATGGATGATGGAAACATGGAAGAAACGGTCACCAGCTATGCTTAAGGAGCCAGCTATAGGGCAGTCATTTGTACAGACCGCTAACAATCTCTGGACAGCCCTGTCGCAGTCCTAAACACTTTTTACTTAAACACAAATAAGTTTAGAACATAACCAGGAGTCCTGTCTGCTTCATCCGTGACTGTCTAGCGTGTACGTAAATAAGAGGAGTTCACAGTAACAGGTAGGTACGAAGGAAAACAAACAGAGGCAAAACGTGGGTTGCAGTACGGCACGGAATTATTTCGCTCAGAAGATGGTGGGATATATGAAAAATAATATTAAAACGGACCTAAGAAAAACAGGTTATCAGGGGGCCAGCTGGAACGAAATAACTGTTCTAAATTCAGAAAACCATGAAATGGGGTCTAATAAGGCATCACGTTTATGAAATATTCGCGTACTTAACACCTGAACTGCTTTTTACAGACTTCACTTATAGTGCAACTGACACAGCAATGTACCGCCCACGCGTTCTGCATTTTTCGCAAATCTTCCTTTATCATGACTTTGAAATGGATGGCCCTAATCTTAGATTGTTTCATTTCCGACCGGTTCTCTTTGAGTGAAGCATGAAGTACAGAATCAATACAGCAAATCCTCGTTTTTCATATCGCGACATTAAGCCCGCTGTGGCTTACCCTTCCCCTCGGGATCGCACACAACACCAACGTTCATAACGAAATCAGCATACAGTATGTCATCAGCGGATTAACAATGCGCTGAAAATCTTACAGTACGAGCACGGACCTTTGAACTGGATGGTTCCGCAGTTCCCCCACACCCATCATAAGCTTCAACCGTTTTATATAGGTCGATGCTGTCACGAAAGCGTCGAGGCTACGTTAGGGAATTTATAGAATGGGATGTGGACAACACAGCAGTGGATGATTGGTATTAGTGTGTCATCTTAATGCAAAAGATATTTGTCTGCAAATTACTAAAGCAACTGAAAACTAACTACATTTGCGTAAGTGAATGAATTGTGTGACTAAAATAACTAAAGTCTACTAAAGTCGATAAAATAACTAAACTCACCTGATGTGACTACATTAACAGAACTCCAATTTGTTGCATTAAATAACCAGGTCAACTAATTTTGAATACTGTTAAGGTAATGGAAGTGAGAATACTCGATAAAAGTAGTCAAAAATAAACACTAAATGCACTTAATATGACTGAATTTAATAATCGCGTTTATTAAAGTGTTTCAAATAGGTGACTGAAGTAACAAAATTTAAGAGCAATAACTAAGATCAAGTACTGTAACAAAAGTAAGTGAATACAATCAGCAACAATTCAACCGATTTTTTATGTTTTGCTGATAGCGCATCTCGGTATATTTACCTTAGTAATTAACGAGCTTCATGCACAATATTTTTGAAGTTCATTTCATGCCTCTACATGTTTCGAGCACCACGTGCTCGAAACATGTAGAGGCATGAAATGAACTTACTGTAAAACAAAAATATTGTGCATCAAGTTGTTTAATTACTAAGATAAATTCAACCGAAGTCTGTGAGTTAAGATGAATTATGCAATATGACTCATCTCAGCTAAATAGATTGTGGCCAATCAACGACACCGAACAAATAGCTAGTCCAAATTAAATTAATTACTTGAATTAATAAGCTACTCCCATCTAGGTCCTAATTTCAACAACACAACTGTCTAACCAAGGAGCTAACTAGATAAGGAAAGTCTTCAAGAGAACACAAGCAGACAGATCTTGAAGAATTATTAAGATTTTCTGGAATAAGAATTCATTCATGTTTAAAAATCCTTCCGTCAAATCTATCTTGAGACATTTCAATCCAGCCCACACAGGCACTAATTATTTCTTTCAGTGTTTATTAATATTATCCTTCGATTGACGCCTAGTCAACGATATGAAACTAAATATCCTGATGAAAGTTAATGTTGAGGAACAGATACGAACTACAAAGTATTACACTAAGGTTGGTAACTTAGATCTTCTTAACAGGACTATAAAATAAATTCTTACTGAATCATAAATATTTCTGACAACATTTATTGTATTTGCAACAACTGTCATCATGTTCACGCCACTGAACAAAAACATGTACATGTGATTGGAAGGTTATTCACCGCAATTTAGCATCCCCGCCACGAACAACTAATAGAACTAACAATTATTAATTACAAACCTTTTGAATGTATGGATAGAAACAGGGAGATTTGGCTTAGTGTGCCTGCGTACCTCCAGGTAGGCCTATAACGACCGATCGCAATTACGCAGCATAATTAGACAACATGATGTTGCAAATTGGACTTTCGTATACAGCTCTTACCATTTAAATTGTCTGTACACGTTCTATTCGTGACTCACTGCTATCGAGTCTACTTCGCAAGAGAGGTATCCAATTTTTCTCCTAATATCCGACAAAAAAATTTCACTTTTAAGATTACCACCTTGTGGGTGAATTTGTGTGTGTGTGTGTGTGTGTGACGCCTCCCCAACCCTTCAACCAACTGGCCGATTTTCACGAAACTTAGTATTAACATTATGCCACTTTAAGATACCGAACCCCTTACTTCCAGTACCTTATTAGAAGTGATAGTAATATGGCGGACGAGCAAATTTGTTCGGCGAAAGCAATACAATCGCCACTAGCACCATCTAATTTTACTTTCTGAAATTATATATGTTAAAATACAATACAAAGGAGCAGTATAACAGCTATATTTAGATTATAATTAGAGTACTTATTATACATTTATATTATATCAATTTTAATATTATCGACATTATTCCAAAAGCTGACTTTATTAATCCACTTTCAAGTGCTTGCACGCAGTACATTCTTATTCCTTTCTCAGAAGAATATATCTGGTAAAGGAAAAGACGTTTTGGCAAAGAGACAAGACAACTGACTACTGATATAACAGTTTCTCTGATTTAGCACAACCTATAAACTCGGTACAATTTTTGTGTAAATGACGTCTTTTATTACCCAATTAATGCAGACAAGAACCTCACATTTCAAACACGTAATAGAAGTGGGTATATGTCACATCAAGAAACACAAACATTTTTGTATATCCATATTTCTGAATGTATCCCATAAACCCCACACAACGACATTCTCCAATCTCTACCACTTTAATAAGGGGTTATGGCATTTTAATCAATTCAAATAGCGTGATTTTGAAGAATAAATTGACTCGTATGACGGCACAAAAGTCTCTGTCTATTTCTTTCTTCACACTGTTCTTTCCTTTTTACCTCGGTAAATTAATTCTCTTTATCAGAACACGTGGAAGAGTGGCCTTGACTGTCTGGTTGCTTTCCTTGGGGGTGTGAAACTCCGCCCTGTGTTTTGATCGAGGGCGACTCTTTTCAATCGGATTCCAATGTTCGTTCCTTGGCTTTCCACTCGATAACGAACACTGCTGTATTCCCTATGTATGTTTGCAAGAAAATCTAATTGGATATCAGTGTGGCGACGGAGGATAACAAATCCGTACAGGGCAACATAAAGTCAGAACTGATAATAACGTCGGATAAGGAACACTGCTTCGTCTCCTGACTGAATATTCAGTAAGGTCTAATTGGGTCCATATATTGAAGGCTTAATGTTTGTCGTTCCATCCGTATTCTGTCCTTGTGCATGAATAAGTAGTTACGAACTGAAACACAGGTTTGCAGCAATGAAAGGAAGTGAGAAGTAGCGATGTTTTTTTTCGGAGTTACAATCCCAAATTCTGTCGCAGAAGTTACAAAAACTGAGTATTTGGCTTAATTGTAATTCGAAATGCACCGAAGAGCTGCAGTCTATACAGTGGTTCAAGGGAAGTGACACTTGCCAAAAATCTGATTGAGATTAGGTTTATAGTAATATATTGTTGGAATTTTACTCTATCTTACCATCAACATTGCGACGGGGATGTGCAAATGAACACAGACTCGGAGTGACTAATATGTCTTGTACAAGAGCAAGATCTTTAAGAAGGCTTTATGGGAGTTTTGGGGTTTGTGATAGAGGTTTAAGGCGGAATTCCAGAATTCTGGAATGTGACAATGCTTCGATGGATGTTTCCTGAAGTCGGACAAAACGTATCACCTTCATCTTCACAGCTGCTTGATACATGAAGACCCACGATACCTGAACGTTTTACACACGAGAACACGACGGTTCCTTCGAAGTGTTGGGAACCACTGAGCTAGGGACGCACTGCCACATCCCACAACACCAGAATCCAGAGACCTGAAGAATATAGCTGACTTTCAGCTCAGTACGAAAGGCTGTTATGTAACCAAGACTTACCTCTACAAGTACTGCAATTATAGGTGGAGTTTCACTTGTAGTGCCAGTACAAGTCTTGACGGCGTTATGTTTAGACGCAGAAATATCTCCTATATTACACTAAAAATAGCGTAACATATGGCCACATCAGTCTACGTATGAATTGTACGTCCATTGAGAGGCACTGTTCATCACAGATCCAAAAGAGAGACTCATTATTTAATATCTATTTTTGATGGATACATTTCATAATATTAATTATCATTCGGACATTTTATGTGTTGTTACCAAAAGGCATTTCAGAATTCGACAGGATACGAGTTCAATTATTACATTTTTTGCTACGTAGGTTAGAGAGGCATATGCAGCAATACGGACCTGTTGACAGAACATAAAGATATGAATAGCATCATTAATACAGATAGGGAGAGTGTAGAGCAAATATCAATTTAGATAAACTCTGCTACCTTTCGCATGTTGTTTGTGCACATTATGCGGGGATTAACATAAAAAAAATCTCGATAACACCTACATTAAAATTACTTTCAATCGAAATACCAAAAACTTGTATTTATTTCTCAAAATCTTCCTATGGGTTTACCTCTTGTAATTTATGTGTAATGAGATATGAAACATAAATTCTTGTAGAAATTTTTTGAGCATCTTTGGCCAAAATATGAGCTGAGTTTTTCCAAGTTTATGAAGAAGTTGTTAATAATAATGACATGTTGTAATAAACAACGTTAAAAGATGCTCTAACAATGGATATGTTCTAACATATTTAACGAATTTATGAAGCCAAGGGAAACGTTCTTGAACTAAGTTTTTTTCGTCTACTTTAGCTTACAATGATGTATGACAAAATACATCACAAAGTTTTAAATATATATATCGATTTTTGAGTAATAAATTATTTTATTGTTAAGTAATACTAAATTCAAAACTTCTAATTTACGTGTTTTTTTTAAATGTAAGAGATAATAAATACATATGGGACTTCCAAATTAAGCACCTCTATACAATACTTTGAAACAACTATTTTTATGAAAGTATTTATTTCACTAACAGTTTTGGTCTTTACAGTTACGTTTAGATATCAGAGAGACGACAAAGAACAACAACATTCCGTACAACATCTTAAACACCAGTAATTTTTCTGAGAACTGAATCTGAAGCAAACAATCTTTATTCCCTACACACTGCTTGTTATATGCACCTTAAGTTAGGGCCACAGCGTGCGAAGTACGGACATTAAACCTGGAAACTTTCATTTCATGCAGCAAATACGAGACATTTTTTTTCTGCTCGAGTTCTTATCTGTTGTTTGTTCAACGCCTCTTTTATCTGTAGTTTTATAGTGCCGATTAATTAATATTAATTTCAAAGAACATCTATAAACATATCGCCACACAATTAAACGTATTTAACCCTTTAAAGAAGAAGCGCAAACTACTTTATTTAAAGACCCAATCCGTACCGCGCTGTAAATACTTTTCGTCTCGGTTGTAAAAACCAATTTGTGTTGTGACACAAGCCGCTGTTTGGTCAGACATAAATACAAAATACATAAATACAGTGTGGGCAGAATGTGCATTTCTTGAATGTTAAGCCTGTTTGTGCATCACGTGACCAGTAGACTTTAACAGTTTAAGAAGGCTTCGTGTTCACACATGTTACTCGGATCCTCCACATCACTGAACCTACGTCACAAACACTCCAGCAGTATGATCTGTGTACGGTTCAGCATTTTATACTAAGTGTCTGCTCGGCCAATACTAACCGTGAGCTACATTAGTACCTGATGCCTTACCAATTTGAAGAGCCTCTACTGTCAGCCAGGATCATACATATATCGCAATATTTTCATTTCGTCATGTTAGAGACTAATGTTTACATTTTTTGTTTTTCAAGACTGATCTGACATATATTTCTTTCACTTTGTCAGTGGCAGTTCGTGATCTTGTTTCAAGAAATGTTTCAGGAACTTCTCCAGAATTATCCCAATTTATATTGCTGTCCAACAATTTTAGGGACATTAACGAAATTGCGAAAAACGAATATTACCTTCGTCATGTCCAACAATTTTAGGGACATTAACAAAATTGCGAAAAATGAATATTACCTCCGTCAAGTCTACCTGCCTCTCTGTCTGTCAACTCGGCTCCCACTAGACGTATTTTCATGAGGTTTTATATTTGAGTATTTTCGAAAATATGTCGAGAAAATTCAAGTTGCTTTAAAATATGATAAGAAAAAACGGGTGCTTTTACATGAAGACCGATGTACATTATATTTCGCTAAATTCTTCTTAGAATAAAAATATTTCAGAAAAAGTTTTAGAGAAACTCAAAACACATTATATGTTAGATAAATTTTTTTTCTGAAAATCGTGTTGTTTTCGAGACATTTTGGAAGAATATGGTACAGCCAGACAGGCAACAGATGACAGTATAATATGGTGCATGCACTTTACCTGCCGGGTGAATAATAATAATAATAATAATAATAATAATAACCCGTTCGTGTTACGCCATATAAATTTACATAATTTTTTAAACCAAGGTTGCTTACGTCATTTCATCTTATGCTGTATTCCTCCAGCCTCGTTAACGCTGACAGACCTCTGCAGGTTACATGGCTCGCTTAACCTTTCGGCGCCTAATGTCAACTATAGTGGTCGTTCCGCACCGCTAACCTCTAAAGTTGCATTTTATATATTTATTCAACAAATATAGGTACTGAATATTTTAAACATGATTTATACTCTCCGTTTGTTTCTCTTCAAAATCCAGTTTGTTTCATAATTCTAAAGTATTTGGTTCCTGTATTATTCACATTTTATATACAGGTTGTGCTAAAATTTTAAAAAAATAATTCCGACGTCAAAAGGTTAATTAACCGACCTACCAGTTACCGTCTTCCAGGAGAATTAAATAATAACATTTTATAATAACTTAGTATTTCTGATTTAAAATTCGACGCCACTGGCATCTTCGTATAAGAGCTACAACGTAACGGGAAACGGTTCTAATTTCTTCTTCAAGAATAAAATATCTGAATTAGACTCATACATTTTTGAGCCCATAAGAAGAGCTACTTCATACTCTGGAGAATAATTCCACCCACAAATCTAACAAAACAGGAGTACTATCTTGCCCTCTGAATCATAAATAGGAAAAAAGAACCAATTTTCGAAACACTGTGTTTGTAGTATTTAAGAACTAGCCGATAGACAACTTACGAGTACATAGATCAAATCATTATGCCAGATCATTGTCAAACAATTTAAGCTTGCTTTACCTGTAAAATTTCTTTTCTCTCGCGGTACCATTTATGATAGCAGGTTCTCCGAAAAACCCGCGAGGTAATACAAGAACCTGTATATGTGAAGTATTCTAGTTCCTGAGTTTTCTCAGATATGTTGGTAGTTGCTACTTGCCACTTCAAGACGGCCTGAACAAAAATGATTACCACAACTTAATGTATTACCAGGAACTTTGATAGTAAAAGAAAGTCATACTGGATAAGATGAGTTTGGATAATTTCAGGTTCATGTAGCAGGACACACTCTAAATAACAGTTAAACAGTTACTTGCAAAGGTTTTACTGAATTCTACAAGCTGTTCTATACAACTATACACATTGTTATTATGCCCCAATTTGATTAAATATTAATCAATCATTCTGCCTATTAATGGCTCCGTGAATAATTACCTTGTCAAGGAAGGTGTTCTAAGTGCCAGACATCAATGTCTGTGCGCGTTTTTCGCTGTTGTCTTTATTCTCACATTCCTTTTGATGGGCTGGTCTCTAAATCAGTGAGCCCTAAGACATTTCACAATCGCTACTTCGGAAGGAATAATAAGCTACAGCATAAATACACTTTATATGAAAATTTCTAAGGTATAATATTAAAAATATTATACCTTAGAATATATATACATAACAATAACGGTAACAGGGTAGCCTGAGGTCAAATCCAAGGAATGCCATTCCTCGATGAAAATCAAAATAATTCTTAACATTCTGTGTCATAACTACTTTTGTAGGAATGGAATTCTCTTAAATTTTGGGCTAACGGTTGAACAGAAGCTCAGAAGTTACAGTACACTTCGTATTCTATAATTATATGATTCTGACCTAAGTCTCAGTTCCACCAGAAAGGCCAGAACTATCAATTGACGTATTAAACTTCCGGCGAGAGGGGTCCCTCAGCTTTCTACAGAGAATCAAAATTAATAAAAGGGATAACGGGTAACGGACTTGACCCGAAGTCAGATGCTTCTTCTCGTAACGGTGCGGAGTTTTGCGCGGTGTTGGCGGCAGTACAACGTCTGTTTCGAGATACGGCAGGCACTCGGTTGGGTGTTGTTCGAATAAAGGACTTACACCCCACAAAGTTGGAGCTCCTTTTATAAGCGCTAGATTAACATCTAAAATGCAAAATATTCCCAGAGAGGGGCTCAACACTACGGTGAACTGTTTGTCGGAGCTTCACTATCCACGTATGTCCACCGGCCGACTTGTATTAATATGAGAGGGGGCCCAAAAATTCCCGGTATTATAAAAAAAATTTTGTGTAAAATAATCATAAAAGATTGAAACTTTGGTCTCCTTCAAAGTACTCCCCGTGCGACTGGATGCAGCGATCCCAGCGCCGCTCCCATTCCTGAAAACACTGTCTAAAATCTTCAACAGAAATTCTGAATGCGGAAGATTCAAAATCCGGAAATACTGGGTCGCCCCTGGTATATCGTAGGACAGTTACCTACTGGCCCCAAAGAAGTCGGATGTTAATAGTTATTATTGTGGATGTGCGGTTACATAATTTAGTTACTGATACACGGGTGAAGCAGCTTTCTTTGAAATTTGCACCTTCTGAATATTCCTACACTTAACTACCATGGAAGTGAGGCACCTTATGCAGCCGCATATTTTGTCAAGTGGAATATCATGCTTCAATTGCTCAGCATCTTACAAATTAGCAGAAGTCGTGTGATGTCCCTTAATACAGATTAGAATCACGTTCAACAACGAAGCACACACTTGGAAGGTAACAAGACTATTTCAATTTTAACATGACAATCAGATTATGCAATAAACAGTGTATTTAAATAGGACGAATATCTAATTAAATTAACCAACTTTAAGAAAAGGCGGTAATAAAATATCTCAACACCCTTCTTATTATTTATATTAGTGTTAACAAAACTTTCGCAGCTTATAACCAACAAGATGCAACGTTTCACAATTTATTTCTGTAACACGCTCTACATGTTTCCGACGGTTTTTCCGTCCATCATCAGGAGCTCAAAACTGTACATACAGCGTCAGGTATTTGTCAGACCAACACTGCTACCTGCCGCTAGTCAGGCAAGCAACAGGCAGCAGTATTAGTCTGACAAATACCTGACGCTGTATGTACAGTTTTGAGCTACTGATGATGGGCGGAAAAACCGTCTGAAACATATACAGCG
>Ga0136643_10015377_pt1 | contig 11500 bp, 3 predicted proteins | sample TergutLab28metaG_FD_96883 | JGI IMG/M metagenome (GOLD analysis project Ga0136643, IMG submission 96883) | Labiotermes labralis P1 segment gut microbial communities from Petit-Saut dam, French Guiana - Lab288 P1 (version 3) (version 3) | ecosystem: Host-associated > Arthropoda: Insects >...
TATATATATATATATATATATATAGCACATATAGATGGAAGTGCTACCTGTGTGACGTAGCCTAAGGATTCCACGGACAAGCAGAGTAAGTATTAATGGGGTAAAGGGAAATAGAAAGAACTTCCCTAAAACAACAATCCTTTTAACACGTTTCGACTATTTTATTTTGAGTTATTTGCAACGTGACAGTCCTAACACCGGCGCACTACGGCTTTCGACTTGCGTACAGGAAAGCAGCTTCGCAGGAAAAATAACGGACAGAGTGAACTTTGTTCACTATAAGATCTACTTACTTTTTAACAAAACATTTTACCGGAAATCTGCCCGTCCGTCCACCAATTTATCCATCACCAGTGGCTTACAAACACTCTAAGTAATTAACTGTACGTTTCCATAATTTTGCACTTATTTAAGGTCAAGAACAAGTTTAGCTTAAACTTAATAATAATACGAGATTTAAAAATTGTAAAATGAAAAATAAGGCTATGTCAGAGAAAAATTTAATAGACAAAAATTAACGCTTACCGGACTAAGCTAACATAACTGTCTTCGTGCGCAGCGGAATCACAAACGGCACATCAAAGTGTTGACAGCAGCAACATTCTGTTGCCCGCTGGCACACACGCATGGCCGCCGAACAGAAAACGCCTCCAAGTAATTCCTCTTGTACGTAAACGTAAATCGACGAGAGTACAATAAGAATTAGCTGCCCTTGAATTTGCCAGCCAGCAGTAGAGAATTACAATGGAATCTATCGCATGAAATAAACAGTTGTAAAATGGATACAAATTTACACTTGTTTGCTTAATAGCTTGTTGTCTCCATGAAGCAGAGTTCTTCTTGAGAAACTAAACGGTTTTTAGCTAATCAAGAATGTCTTCGCTTTTTATGGGACCCGAAGGTTTATTACCGCTTTCACCAGTGCCAGCCAACTGTCCCTATCCTGAGACAGATCAATCCAGTCCATGGCCTCCCCCCAACACACTTCCTGAAGATACTTCTTAATATTATCCTCCCATTTAAGCCTGGATTTTCCAAGTGGTCTCCTCACCTCAGGTTTCCCCACCAAAACCCCTGTATGCACCTCTCCTTACCTCCATACGTGCTACATGCCCCGTACATCTCATTCTTCTCGATTTGATCACCCGAACAATATTGAGTAAGTAGTACAAAACATTAAGCTCCTCATTATGTAGTTTTCTCCCCTCCCCTGTTACCTCGTCCCTCTTTGGGCCATATATTCTCCTGGTCTTGTGACGAAACGGACGGATACGAGTTTATGCTTTTGCAGATTGTATTGACGGTTGCGGTGGGGAAGGAAATCTATTGCGGCATAAGAAGGGAAATATTTACCGAAAAACGCCCACAGAATTATTATTATTATTATTATCATCATCATCATCATCATCATCACCATCATCATTATCATCATAATCATCATCATCGCCTTTACGCAGGGTATTTATACTTACATTCCTGAGAAAAATTATTTCCCTGGGGAATACAGTGTTGCAGCTATTCGTTGTTACTATTCATGGTGCTTATATCTTTAGTTTCAGTAATGAATCTATTGCACTTTTACCTTAGTACTTTCCGAAATATGTGTGCAGTGACCAGTATGGTTGTTTTCTGGAGTTCCTTAATTTCATGTTTGCCTGGTATGTTGTTCACGTATTTTCTATATGACTGAAATAGTCCCCGTCGCCCCTGCGTGTTATTATTACTGGTATCATCTTTCTTTATTATTATTATTATTATTATTATTATTTACGCCATAGTTCCCAACACGTGCCCACATCACCTGGGTTCAAACCTTGCCCCTCGGACTCATCATGTAATGGCTTAATAGTAAGACACATCACTAATCAAATGAAGCGTTTCGTCAAAAATCCCCATCACTGTCACATTACGCATGCGCTGTACTTCAATCGGCAGGTCTTTGTATTCTGGTATGTTTGAAACTGCTGACTTTAGTAGGGCTACACTATTCCTGACGACATGTTTGTGTTGTCGCGCGTAGGTAGAGGCCTTGCGATGGATTATTCCCAGACGTCCTACCTAATACCTACGAATAAAAATCAGAAACGGTAGGGCTCGGGCCGCAAGGGACAGTTATGCCGTGGAAATGAAGGGTAGCAATAGTGACGGTTGTTAAGTGTGGTAGAGTCCAGTTGAAACGTGATGCCACACGGTGACGCACGGGAGAGAAACTGCCGGATGGAGTGGGTAGCTAGTACCCTTCACACCACCTCTGGAACATGGTGTATCCAGCATTATTACCGCTGATGCGCACACCTCGGCTGCCAGTAGTCGACTGAACTGACACCCTTGCCGATTTAAATGGACTCGTCCGTTTCGCCGAAAGACAAAATCTGGATTCTGCGCGTGTGCCATCACATTTCAAAAGCAGTCTACAGCCATTGTTTACACCGATGGAAAGCGGCTAAATGACTCATTTACTGTACTGTCGAAAGGCCATTGTGGAAAACAACAGTCTGAGCGATATTCAGACAGACGCGGTACCAATGACGTCATGACAGGTACGGAGCGAGCCGTGAAGCCACGTGTTGCATACAAGTTGACATCAATCGCAGGAGTGGTCAGAGTGGCAAGAGGAGTTAACAGTCTGATACGTTTACCACGACATGCCACATGTACAATGGCGATTGACGGACAAGAAATTTCAATCACCTACCTTGCTCTTAAAGCCAAACAAAACTAACAAGAAATCCATGGATGAATTACAACCTACAGTAACCCAATGAAACAACAAACAACTCACCAACTCCTTACTCTACAAAAGCCAATATTGGCCAACAGTGTCAAGAAACCCGCATAGTTTGTGGAACTCAGAAAGATCACTGTCCTGCTCATAACAGCGCGCACTAGTGTGTGCGTGTGTGTGTGTGCGTGTGTGGTGTGTGTTTGTGTGGGTGTGGGTGTACAGACAAATACTATTTTAAAGCAGAAAAAATCACACTTTTAAAAACTTTCTTCTTTACAGATCAGTTACAAGAACTCTGAGACTTGGACGTGAGGCCTGGCGGTTTGTTGGAATGGTACAAACCTTGAAGAGGAATCTGTTGGTCCATTTTCAGGGTGGATGATGGTGGTAGCAGGTTCTTCCCAAAGTTTGTTAACTTATATGCTAAACTACATGGCGTCGCATCCAGGAAGGCTGTAATCCTTACGCTTACAACTTTGAGAACCTCAAATATTACATCCATACTCCAGACCTTCGGGACGACATCATCACCTTGGGTTGGAACCCAAGAAAAATATCACAGCACAAAGGAAATTATTTCGGACCTGGTGGCTCAGTAGATGTACTGAACGAACGAAGAATTGGAGTTGGATTCCTTACAGGGGCAGGCGACACTTCTCTTCGCCACAGCGTTCAGGACGGCGCCGAGGACCAAACGGCCACCTATCTAGGGGGTACCGGGGACTCTTTCAATGAGGGGGAGGGGGGAGAATGCGTGGAGATATACCTCTCCATCCCAACACACATATCGTCACGGTGTGGTGCTTAATTAAGCACAGGAACAACTTCCCTTTCATACAGTACTTCTTCATCCCAATACTCTCTTCCATTCCCCTTTGTTCGCCTTCTACCTACCTTCCACACCCTGCTTCTCGTTTCGTCGAGATGCCACAATTTCATTTCCCGTCTAGATTTCCTGGCTGAAACAAATCATAATTCTTCCACCTACAGCATGACAAAGTTCAGTGACACACAGGGGTCGAGTCATGGAACTTCGCCATCCGCAAATGAAGTTAAGAATCCAGTGCTGTCCTCTGGACAGTACGCCCTAACTACTTCCCTTACAAGACAAGACGGTAAAGGCTGTACCGCAAAATGCAATATACAAAATTACCGGCGGATTTTTTTTTTTTTTTTGCAATATGGGCTTTCTTGTGGGCAGTTTATATATCAACTTATAGCAGAAGCCTCTGTACGCGTACATCTGATTTAATACACTAACTATCAGAGAAATCTTTGTTAAACTTTCCCAGGTGGAATTTCAAAACACCTATCTTGATGGTTTATGCACTGGCAATAGGTCACGGACAGACATGATCTCGAAGTCGTTCTCTTTTACTTCGTAAATAACGCCCAAAGATCACATGCCACTTGACCGGGAAACAGGCCATCCTGACACACATGTTCCGTGATTGCCCTCGCTGTCTCCGGAAAAATTTCGGAACGGATATCAAATGCGGTCAATGAGTTCACAAGGCACAGTCACCCTATCATACTACGGTACATAAACTGAGCTTATGAAATCACCGTTAAATGGATAAGTAAACAGTGATTTACAACACAGGATAATTCTGAACACTTGTGACGAAGGCGTGATACTGACTTGACACATACTTTGAATTCTTATAATAAAACCAACTAGATGCAGTAATTTCTCAATTTGATTTTTGGAATAAAACCCTCCATGTTTCGGACAGTTCCTCTGTCCATTATCAGGAGTTTTTTCCTGTACACACTGCAATGGTATATGTCATACAGGTTTGCTGACAGCTTGGGAGCAGAATCAGGACGGAACGTCCTAATCCTACTTACAAGCTGTATGACATATACCACTGCTGTGTGTATGGTGGAAAACTCCTGATGATGAACAGAGGAACTGTCCGAAACATGTACGGTTTTATTCCAAAAATAAATTTGAGAAATTACTGCACCTAGTTGGTTTTATTACAAGAATTTATCACGATGCACGGTCACCTGAACGTCAAACATACTTTGAACTTTAGCCAAAAGATTGTCTTTTCTTAAAACATACTACGTTCTGTAAGCTACATCTATTTCCATCTCAGGTAACAACCAGACAAAATTAATCTTGTATCCATTAGATTGAGCTAATCGTTATGCTCGGGTATTAATCAACAGAGTAGGTTCCATACTTTCCGCCATTTAACTGATCTTGAAAGCTAAACTAGACTTCGAAATATAGTAGTATCATAAAAAACAAAGTTGGAACAGGCCTAATACAGGTGCCACCTTACTTACAGCACGGTTCACACACGAACTACTCTAAAATACTTTTAAACATGATAACTAGACATTAATGCGTGTAGACGCATTAGTCGTGGTTTTTTTTCGTGCGGCTTACGTTTGTGCCATACGGAGGAGAGGATAAAATTCACTTAAATATTCCAGTAATACTATTTCAGGGCTTTGCTGCAACAGTCTTCTGTTGTCGCTAATTAAATTACGTGCAGGATGAAAAACTTGTAATGCCGCTTGAAATGTTGATTTGAAGCTGCAAATCTGTCGACAATTTTATTAATCCAACCCGGTTTATGGAGAATAACAGAGTCGAAATTAAATAACTGCTATAATACCTGTTACGCAAAAGAAAATTTCAAAATCCACATAGAAATAAGCTACTGGACCCTGCAAGTATGTTGAAACGAATGCAGAGAAAATGAGTATGCGGCCACACCCCTGACTTACGACCAAAATTTCCGTGAGAAAGTTTCAATACAAACTACTATAAAAATTGCATTAAAATTTCACTTCAAGCTACATTTCAAATTGTGTGCATAAAATGTTGTTGATTTTCACAACGCCCGTTATTGTCACGTCTCTTCTCATTATTTTAAGACAGAAAGGGCACTTATTTCAATACCCCTCGGCCTGCTGGAGGGTGCACTGTACATTCCACATCACTTCTTATTTTCGACTTATGACCAGGTGTTTAGAACGTATCCTGTTTCTAAGCAGGAGATTAACTGTGCATTCAATCCTTGCCGATCGCGAGGATCAGATTCCTCAAAAACCCCGCGAAAGGTAAAACTGCGATGCGCAAAGTTGAAAACCTATTTTAAAAATTCGGTTAGCGGAACCACGCGAAAACATGATAAAAACAACAGGATTAAGTGACTCTGTTTGCTTTCTTGAAAACATATCGGTGTTTCTGGCTAAAATTTGTCACTGTGATGAAAAGGAAAGCGGGGCGGAGAGGAGGCAGAAGACTTCGCGAAGTAAAACCATTTGTTACACTGTCTTGCCATTTACTGCATGTCCTCATACACAACCGTGCAGCGTGCCATGACGCCCCCGTCTCGTGAATAAATTTCGAGTAAGTGATCCGTCTCGATTGTCTTCTTGACAAATTCGGTGTAATCAGCACCACCCACGTGAGCAGTAAACGCTGAATCTCCTATTCCCTTCTCAGCGTGGAGGCTCACTCGCTTCTTACAGTTTTCACTGACACGGAAGCTGTCATTTTCCACACCCCCAAACTGTGCTTAGTGGTGCTTTAATCACATAACTACTTACTAACAACCATTTGTGTGCGTGATTTCAGACTTCCTGCACGAAGTAAGAGGTCTTGGCTCTTTTGGAAAATCTTGGATTTCTTGACCCTTGAAGATGACGATAGGTGATCCCGAAACGTCGTTATGGAAATACCACTATACGCTGCGTAATATCCCAGAACAGCGTAGGTCTCAACCCTTTCTGCGTTTCATCATCCATCGATCTTTTCGTGGAATGGGTCACAAAGAATCAGCCAAATACTTTCGCTCTCACCGAAATACCGGCCTTTAACGCTTCCCCGGATCTTGTCCTTATTTTTCACGTAAAAGAATCGTCGACTCGTCTACACCATAATGACGTCGGACCGCAGCAATCTCCCATCCCCTGCCCAACTTATCCAACACCAACACTTTGCCTAACAAAGACAAGATTTTCTATTTCGATGGAATTAATCTGGTTGTACTTCTAATAAACCAATGGTAATATTTATTTGTCGTCAAGGACAAAAATTTATTTATTGCTCAATATAGTAAATTGTAGTTTTTACGGTAAATACAAAATTATCGTCGACGTGGTTTTATTTTGTGCTTTATCCTTGGGCTCTTCATTAGAATGTCTTTCCAGACACAATTAAAACACGAGAACATCAATTAGTTCTAAAAACCGCAAACAGCACAATCGAAGTCATTACATATGGTACGGTATCTAGACAGCTACTAAAGGAGACACGCGCGCAGATGCGGCCTGCTTTGTAATAAATAACACGCAAGCGCGACCGCAAATGAGCGAGGGAAGTACACCGCTTTGCACGAGGGTGATACCGTAATTCTTCCGCGTATTGCAGCGAAGCGGCAGTGTCCACGGAAGATCTCTGGATAGCGTAGTGGCGAAGGGTCCTCTCCGGAGGGTACCGGCGTTACTTTTACCGACCCAGTCCAGACAGAGCAACAGCTATCATCATGTTCCTAACCAATTTCTAATCAAAGGTTCAGTTTAATTGCTGCATCCAGTATAAACCCGAAAATTAAATAAGTGCTGCGACAAATCAAGAGCGGACCGAAGAGCGTGTTTTTCCAATAAATGATGTTTACATACCTACTCTACAAAACACTACAAACAGAAAAAGAAATTTCACAAAGACAAAACATGTGAACTTTCTCGTAATAAACTATAGCACCACTTTTATGTTTATGGTTCCGTGCATCGCTGATCTATACTAATACTTGTCCAACGAGATGCAACGCAAAGCAGTCTATTTATTATTCTGCAAGTTCATTCAACATGTTTCGGGTGTCAGCCACACCAATCATCAGGATTACACAAAACTGTAACTACAGCCTCCGGTATTGGTCATATTTTTTGTGCAGCTACCTCCCTCCAACATGGCCAAGCTAAAAAGCCAAGCCAAAATTATGACCAGTACCGGAGGCTGTAGTATCAGTTTTGCGTACTCCTGATGATGGGTGTGGTTGACACCCGAAACATGTAGAGTGAACTTGCAGAATAATAGACTGCTTTATGTTGCATCTCGTTGGACAATTATTATTATATACAGTACCACTCTTAGCTTAACCCACACGGGCCACCCTGCACATCTGCTTGGTTATTTTATCCAGAATTTTAACCGTGTTTCAACCTGTTATCAGTTACATAAATTTTAAATATTCCAGTCGTAACTTCCCTATCACTGTCCCAGTAAACCCGAGTACAAATCTCCAGTAATCTTTGTCACGTTCACGATCAAAATAGTCCCGTATATTTCAGGCCAAATTTGCTCGCAAATAGAGCATTTCAGTCCAACCGATCGTCGTCCAAATCAACCGACAGGTCATCCAGCCTACGAACAACATTCTACCAGACTCTACACAGCACGTTCTTACTAAACTCTTTAAAGGCAGAGCCTGAAGTGTCCCCCTGCCTTCCAAGAATACTGCTCCTCTCCACACAGGTCATCCCTCTCGGAAAGCGAGAAAGTAACACCTTGCAATTCTGCGAGCTGTAAGCAAAGTGGAGCTGGGCCCCGAAAGTAGCGCTGTCCAACATAACTCTGTGAAGGGTATTTCTGAATCTGTCCACAGGATGTGGCCTGACCGGAAATCTCAGGAGGGCACGTGAAACATAATACAACATAAAACATATTTCGCCATCAAGAGTAAAGACATAACTAAATCCACTTAAAATACAGGTATTTGAGCAAAGAATTAAATAAGTAATTCAAATAGTCGTACATACATACACACACACACTCACGGCGAACAAAATGCATTTTGTAATGTTAAAAACCCGGCGGTACGTATATTTACCACTACCTGTATAGGGTTAAATCATCCTGCATGTACATTCTCTATCCAGTAATGTGCATGAACACTCATTTCTAGCTCGAAAGCTAACAAATACACTGGCTCTACTTATAATGCTAGGAGAGTAGCCACGCTTCCATGACTTGCCTGTTAGGAATTTGGTACGAAAGGTTCTTCAGAGTTAACTTTCACGTCGATTGTTCCTTGTCCAGTGCGGGGCTGGACCTATTCACAGAATGCAGCGCGTGATGGGTTCTGTCGCGGGGCGAGTGGTCTCGTCTGCCCTCTACCATTAGAGCGCAGCGACGCACCAGGCATGTTAAACACAACGGCCTGCTCTCCCACATCGCCCGTACAGACATTTAGACCAGTGCAATGGGATGTCTCAGCGCTTAACGCCTTGTACCGCAAACATTATGGAAACTTATTCGTTTCGTTCAGACAGGCTATTTATGGAGTTCATGCTGCCGTCAGACGTAAGAGAGGTTAAAGATTATTGACAGTAATAGTATCTCCTTGTTTCACTGCTTCTCTTCATCCTGTCATTCTTCTCAATTTCAAAGTTACTACAGCACCTTTCTCATGAGATCAACCTTTCCCACATTCATCAAAATTACAACTCTTGCTTTAAAAATCACCAAGTAATCCTTCCAAATTTTGTATTTACACCACATCCCATGGCCAATCTCATACAAAGCTACTTCTTGCCATTCTAAACTTCGTCACTTTGATATATAATTTTATCCCTAGATCTGAGGGCGCAGTCTAATGGCATACCGACCAAATGTCTTCTCCACTTCTCAGTGGCTTTCCCATTTCACCCACTCTTCTGCCACTCATTCTCACTTCCCTATCACTCACCCTCCATGCATGAAACTGTTAATATGCTTATGGAGATCGCTGTGTAAGATAAAGCAAAGGTGTTCCTGCATTCAAGCTACCATAAATCAATGAAGCACCACGTGTTCTTCAAATGAGAAGTAGATGAAGGTAAGTGGTCACCTCCATGCCTCAATTTTCAGGACGTAAAGTGGAAACAAAACATTTCCCTGAAACATTTGCAACCACTTACCCGACAACACGGTCTTATAAACCTCAAGGATGCGATTCAGATCTTCGCTGCAATGAAAACCCCAAATCTCACTTTCATAAAAACTTCTATAAAAGTATCCCTTGATGCATATCGCTTCAAAACAAACAGGTTATGCTACAATGAGATGCACAAGCGTGTCTTCATTTCCACAAATTATTTATAATTCCTGCACTTGTGTTCGTTCTATTTACATCTATTAATTTCATATTCAAGCTCTCTTTTTTTTAAGTTCTTCACTCTTGGTGAAGTCGAGGTCACCGCATAATACAGAAGAAATTAGGACGTGGGGCTATTGTGATATTTTAATTTTAATTCCCTCCATTCTAAATCATTTACCATAAATTAAAAAAGACGGCAACGTCATGTCCATACTTTCAAGCACAAAAGGCGAAAAGGGCCCTTCATTACCAACAGGCGTTCATTAAAATAATCCTTTGCTTCTTTCTCTCCTTGTATTCAACTAATTCACCGCCACACAAATTCCACAAGCTTCAAGTGTGGGGAAAGGGATGTGGGTTTGAAGCAAAAACCAAGATATTTGCATAATAACTCCTGTGCCAATGGCAATATTATTAATCTACCGAGAAGCAACAAAGATGAATGGGAAAGTCAACTCTCTTGCGCCCCCTCCCTCCGCGTCTACTAAGAGAAGGATGGGGTAAAATTGGAGGGTAATATACAAACCCGAAGCCTCGATAGAGCAGTTAGTAAAGTGACTAGGTTAGGGGCTGGATGTTGGAGGATTCACGGTTAGATTCACGGCTGGGACAAGATATTAGTCTCGATAGAGCAGTTAGTAAAGTGACTAGGTTAGGGGCTGGATGTTGGAGGATTCACGGTTAGATTCACGGCTGGGACAAGATATTAGCCTCGATAGAGCAGTTAGTAAAGTGACTAGATTAGGGGCTGGATGTTGGAGGATTCACGGTTAGATTCACGGCTGGGACAAGATATTAGCCTCGATAGAGCAGTTAGTAAAGTGACTAGGTTAGGGGCTGGATGTTGGAGGATTCACGGTTAGATTCACGGCTGGGACAAGATATTTTTTTCCTATCCAAAGCGTCTAGAGGGTCTCCGTGGTTCACCCATCCTCCTCTACCATTAACACCGGAGGGTATTCCCCCTGTGGCAGAGCGACTGGTGCGTGACGCCGGCCGGCCGGCCAGTATTCCTGCACTCCTCCACACGTCTTCATGACGTGGTGCCTAATTAAACACAGGGGCAGCTTGACTCTTCTTATTTTGCTCTGCTGTAGGGCCTCAGACACTAAAGCGTCGAACGTAGGATAAGCGGTGATTTAGAAATGATCTGGAAACGGCAGTGGTCTAATAGAGGCGCCAATCCGGCATGCGCGTAGAACGAAAACCAGGAAACTCAGTCTGGCTGGGCGATTTCCCATTCTGAGATTGGAATGTGTACCTCGCGTAGAGATGTGAGCCGTTATCACTACAGCCTGCTTGTGGTTGGCTTATTAAATCAGAATAAAGAAGTGAGATTGTATAAAATCTCAACTTCGTGGCACTGCTTGCATTTCAGCCCGTGACTCGAATTTTCAACAAGTCAGGCAATGTACGTATAACGTAACATTGAGGCGCGTTCGTACAACCATTGTTGCTGTGGAAAAGCAATGAGTTCTACACATTCCGAGCGTGCATTTGTAGCCTGAAGTATCCAGCTTGCAATGCGCATGCTCCGTATGATACTGTCATCTGTGGCCTGCCCGGATCTACAATTTTTTTTTTCACATAATCTCATAATCGACACGATTTTCGAAAAAAAAAAAAAAAAAAACACCTAAAAAAAAAAAATAAATTTTACATTCTCAAAAAA
>Ga0136643_10015379_pt1 | contig 11499 bp, 5 predicted proteins | sample TergutLab28metaG_FD_96883 | JGI IMG/M metagenome (GOLD analysis project Ga0136643, IMG submission 96883) | Labiotermes labralis P1 segment gut microbial communities from Petit-Saut dam, French Guiana - Lab288 P1 (version 3) (version 3) | ecosystem: Host-associated > Arthropoda: Insects >...
AAAGTAACAAAACAAAAAAAGAGCATAAAACAAATAAAAAAAATGCACAATATATTATTAAATAAAAAAAAAAGATATCTAAGCAAAAAAAGGTTAGTTTTTTTTTTTTTTTGTGGGGGGGGGGGGGGGGCTTTTTTTCTTCAAGTCAAAATTTTTTTATAGAAGGTGCAGTGGATGTAGTAAATGAAGTAAATAAAATTTGCCAAAAATTTGTCACTAGATACCATGTGTGCCTGTGCTGCAGCTCTACCACATGGTCATCCTGCTGTGCATTTGCATTGTTTCATGTTCTGTATCAGCATGGAATTTTTTGAGTAACCTACACTGAATATTTGGTTAGGGGCATTGGACTTATGCTTGAAAATTTGGAGGTCCCAAGTTTTAAACTCCAGCCAAAGTGTGGTTGTGCTGACTGAAGTTTTTGTGGTTTTCTTCAGGCTGTCCAGGAAAATGAGGTCATAGTAGTTCAATTTGATTGTGACTACTTCCTTTTGCTTTCTTCCCATTTTGTTACTTACTGTATTGTCTGAGCTACAGGCATCTTAAGCCTTATCATGCTAACTTGGTCAGCTCCTAATAATGCCAGCAAATGGCAGATGGGATTTAACTCATCATTTAAAGGGTTAAACAATAAACCAGAAAGAAATGTGTTAGCAAACTGTTGTTAATTGCTGAAGAACATATTGTCAAGTTGGTAACATAGGCAGAACAGCCATTTCTAATATGTGTTTATAGCATAGGTGTTCATACATGTTTCTGTGTACTAATATTTTGTAAAATTCTGTCACTAGGTATCTAACAGCTGGTAAATCATGTAATTGTTGTATAATTGATGTCTGAATTGGGTGTTACTACTGTTTTGAGTCATCAAGATCTCTTACTTCTCATTTGTTTTTCTAGGAATCTTATTCTGATGTTGCTGAAAAATTTCAACCTCATGGATTTTTCTATTCAGTGTCTCCTGAAATTGCAAGAAAGCATGTCACACTTATGTCTGTTCCTAGTGTGTATGTGTACAAAGAGAACTCACATTATTTCTTTCCAGGTTAGTAAAATCCTTAACATATTGATTACATATTTCAGTGAAACTGCATAGCCAATAATTTTCATATTCATTTTTATTGTGTGTTTTGTCTGTTATATAAATTTATCAACTGTGTATAAGAGCGAATATACTATAAATACATGTTTTAGACTTACTTGTATGTAGTAGAATAATTTATCTTTGTTGTGGCACTGGTCACTGAAGGTTTGCATGGTTTTTCTGTTAAATGATTGCATAATGGTAATTTGTATCCATCTGAGTATGTTCCATCACCAACACTATCAGTGGGCTTTGATAAAATTTGGTTTTGAAAGTCTGCTGAGGTTGTTAAGGAATGTTTCATTTTATTTCTTATCAGTTTGTTGTTCAGAAAGTGGGTGCAATGCATGGCAGGTAGAGCCTGTGAGACTTACAGGCTGTATTTCAAGTATGCTTCAGTGAAATTCAGTGCAGGGGAAGGCATTCATTGCAGTTTGTTGTGTGTGTTGTTGATCAGCTTTGTTTAGTAGAATAAATCGACATGTACAAGTTAGTTTATTAGTACCAGAGAAATTTGGATTTAGAAAAGGAATTCCTACTTCAAATGCAGTTTTTACATTATCAGATAATATTCTTACTTCTGTTGATTAATGGAAACGGGTAGGATGTACCTCTTATGATTTGGCTGTGTCAGTTACAAAATCCTTGTAGCTAAATTGTATTATTATGGCATTCACAGAGTAAATGCTTACTGGATTGAATCATGTCTAATAAACAGGAAGAAGAAAGTTGAAATAATATTACAGTATCAACAGCAAAGATCTTTCTACTGGGGGACATTAAAGTATGTTGTTCCCAGGGATCAATTCTAGGACCCTCATTGTTCATTCCGCATATTAAAGGCTTCCTGTTAGGATAAACTCATATTCTAAACCCCTACTGTTTGCAAACATTCCAAGTGTATTAATCACTGCTAAAGATGTAGAGGATTTGCAAATGAGATCTGTGTGTGTGTGTGTGTGTTGAATCATATGAGTAAATGGCTTGTAGTGAATGAATTACCTTTGAATATAAATAAGAAAAATGTAATAAAAGTTAATCATACTATTTTGATGGTGAATCATTTCATGCTTCCTATATAGACAAAAAAATTCAATAAGTAACAAATACAAAATTTCTTGGTGTGGGAATTAACATCTGGAATGGAAGATTCGCGGTGTAAAGATAATACCAAAATTTAGATTTGTGTATCACTTTAGACATGTAAAAAAACTTAAAATGGTCTACTTTACATATTTACATTCTGTAATGAAGTATGTAATATATTTTTGGGTACCTCTTCAGATAGTAAAAGGGTTTTTAAATAAGGGAGGCAAAGTCTTAGAATTATGATTGGGACAGGATCCAGAACATTATGTAAAACTATCTTCAGAGTACTGAAAATATTGACTGTACATATATAATCTTTAATGACTTTTTTTTTGTAAATAATTCAGAATATTTCACTTCTGACTCTTCTGTGCATAGTATTAATACAAGAAAGAATTTACAGCTTCATAGACTGATAGCAAACCCTGCAAACAGTTGCATATTATGCAAACATCAATTAATGAATTTTTAGATTACAAGGATGAAGTAAATATTCATGATTACTCTTATAAGAAATATATTATAAACACAATGTTTTACTTGTACATGAATTTTTCTGAGTGTAATTGTTGTCTTATTACTAAAGATTGCTTGTAATATCATGCCACTACTGCAGGTCTTTATGATATGATTCTTTAGTGTGACTTATTAATTTATTTCCTGAGTTTCTTGTTATATATGGATCATTTTGCTCACTTGATTTTCCTTGTGGCAGTGCTGTTGTTGTTCTAAGAGCAGGTTTAAGCCTGTTATTTCCCCATATAAATGTTGAGTTAGAATTTGTCTGTCCTGTGTGATTATAGCAGAACTAGCTAACCAAGATTTGGAGATGGAGTTCTTGAATGCCTCAGTATATGACTGGATAAATGTTGAGAGATTTGCCACTTTCCCAAAGGTAACACGAGGAAACATCAATCAGTTTATGCAGACCAAAAAATATCTTGTTTTGGCTATTGTAGAAGAGAATAAGCTACTGGAAATCCCCACTGAAATGCTTGTGTAAGTACGGAAACCTGAACAGTATACTGAACTTTCAGGTTGACTTAAGTTAGTATCCAAGAAGTTAAATGAGTTTTTGCTGTTAGATTTTTGCCAGTTAGTGACAACCCAACCAACAGAGACATTCAGTTACCTAAACAACTAATTTGTCAATGTACCACCATAAATACAAACATTCCTGTTGGACATCAAATGCCAGTTCAATCCAATTCATGGTCTTTTCCTGAAACAAATGTTATCATTTTGGCACTGGAATTAAATGCCCATTGTGATCTGCAGAAGACTGGAATTTAAATGGGGGCTGCATAAAAGCATATATATTTATATGATATTCGGTGTTTTGAGCATCATGCTGCGCATTTTATATATACAAAATATATATATATATATATATAACATAAATATGTATAGAAATATAAAACATTTGGTGCCAAAGGGTTAACCTCATGAATTTATTCCTGAGTTTGCCTAAGAGTTTTCTGTCAGAATTCTGAATACATTTCTTGTTTTTATATCCAACACGTATGTCCATAAGTGTAATCACAAAATACTTACCCTGGCTTTTTTTTTTTTTGTTAATACAAATTCTTGTGACATTTCATCATTGAATATAATGTTTAAACTTTATTGGCTGTTTGTCACCCTCTGGCTATGGCATGCATGCAGTCCATCTGACTTGGCATCAAGATACTGTTAGACTAAAATATGCCTTCATTTTGGGGGAACTTAGAGCAAATATGGTACTGAAATTTTGTACAATACTCTGGATGGACTACTGCACCATCTTCAGGGTGAAGGAATGAAGATGTGGGGTGGGTTCCTTTGACACTGATGTATGTCTGCTAGATTACATACATGGCTTCATCTCAGAGCACAGCCATCTTCATGGGTTTTTATACTGCTAAATATGACAACGTAGAATTCAGGGATGTGTCATATTTCAGCTGCTTTTTGTTAAAATATAGAGCAGGTATGTTTATGAATGTGGAACTATATTTTCAGCACTGATATAATTGCTAGTTAAAAACACTCAAGTTAGAGTCCAAATGCCACCCCAGTGTTTGGGTGATTTAAATTGTCTGTTCTTATGTAATAAAAAATGAGGTCATATACATATAAACACAAGAAGGTGTTTGCAAAGTAAATCCCAGGATGGAAATGTTGACACTTTTGACTTTCACATGGTATTATTTCATCACACAGATCATGTAAATGCTCTGCGTTAAATGTTAATATATATTTGGTAGACTTACTCATAATATAAGGCTTGTAGATTTTGGTGTGCATCTCTGTTGCAGGTTTCGAGACATGATTGAATCTGTCATTACAAAGAACAGAGAAAAGTTTCACAAGTGAGTATTTTGGATTTGCATGCTGCATACAGCACAGCAGGAGACAATAAAATGCATTGAAATTTTGGACCATTTTTCATGGTAACGGTGTAAGAACTCTAATAAAATTGTGATAGATCCTTAAAATTGGCATTGGTCCTTCCTTCACTCTAACAGATAGATCACCACTAAGTAAAGTGACTTTATATGGTCTGGACAACTGGGGTTTCATTCCTCTCAGGTACGGGATTTTTATTTCTGCAATGATCTCTTGGTGCTCCTCCAGCCGTCTATCATGGGGTGAAGCGGTTGGAGCATGGAGCTGATCATTCACATCCATCTAGTACTGAGTTAAGAATATGAGAATGTTTACTTCCATTCACCCCACATACCTTCACAGGTTTCTGCCTAGACACAGGGACAACATATTTTTAACCTCGGTCTAGTGTTACTGCAATAGAATTTGAACCATAGACCTGTAGCATAGAAGCCCAGCATGTACCCTGTTAGATGATTTGGCTGTAGTAGGGTTGTACAAATGTTCCAGAAATCATTGAGCAATCTCATAATTCTCAGGGCCAGAAAGGTGCCACAAAGCAAATTATGTACAGGGGATCCACAATTATTAGGGACCACCATACAAAACTTAAGTCACCACAGTGACCAGATGTCTGGGACTGCCCCAAGAAATAGTATTCTTAAAGATGTTTTTATTGTGTGTTGTATTCATAGGTGGTTCCAGTTTGGGTGGGTAGGGAGCCCAGAACTGGCCAATTCCATTGCAATGTCAGTGGTGCCACTTCCTTATCTGCTGGTGGTAAACTCTACCACAAGACATCACCACATCCCAGAAGATGATCCAAGTCAGCTCACACCAGAAGCAGTGACCATCTTCCTGGAACAAATTCACAACCAGTCTGCTCCAGTGAGTCATGCTGTATAGTGCCAGCTTTTTCTGATTCACGCTGGGTTTTGCTAAGACATAATCTGTTTATACAAAATATGCTATTATAAAAGTGAATATATGTTCATCAAGAATAAACATTTATGCCTGAACATGCATATTTACAGAGATAAATGAACACAGAATTAAAGAAAATTACATAAGTTTGCATGTGTTCAGCTGTTGTGTCAATGATGAAATGAAGTATGACATGGGTGGGAAGTTCAGTACCAATGTGTACAAAATAAATAAGCAATTCCTTTTGGAGACCTAGGCATTGATAGAATGGAAGTATTAAAATAAATCTTCAGACTGGTTATGAAAATATAAACTGGATTGAGCCTGCATGGTGTGATATCCACTGGGTGGCTTTTGTAGTGATTTTGATGAATCTCTTGGTTTCATAGACATAATTTTTTAAGCCCACTCAACCGTAAACTGCTGCAAGAAAATCCTGTACCATGGAGTTGCTTAATCAACTATCCTGTTAGGTATGCTAGTATTTTAGCAGAGTTGTATCAGTATTTCTGCTCTGCTACTTGTGTGTAGTACTAGGGTTTGTCTTAGACATTACTGGTTTTGTGTGTCTCAAGTTATGTGTCACCAGTATCGTGATCCAAGTAATGCTCAGGACCAGTTCTGTCCCAGCTGGTACAAAGGCAGTGTTAGTTTGCAGTTGAATTTATACCAGTGTGGAAATAATAATCAGTGTATGCTGTATTACATATATTTTACCACAAAAAAAAAGTGTGTTCCTCCTTTGTTGCCTTTTAGGAACTGTGTAAATTAGTGGTGAGTATGGAACTTTACATTCTCTAAACCGTGCATTGTGATATATATACGTGAGAATGACCAACAAGATGCACACTTTTGCTCTTTAGTTTATTCCAATTAAACTCTCCTCTACATGTTTCAAACAAATAATTGTTCATCATCAGGATGTTATTACTGTACGCACAGCATATAGTATTTTACCATGCATCTGTTAGATGTCTAGCAGTTAACACAATGAGACTGGAACTTACCATAGTTTGATTGGAATAAATGAATGAGAAAAAGCGTGCATCTTGTTGGTCATTCTTACATATATGTTGAGTACTGAATCTCCCCCCCACCCATTTAAATTATGTTTAGATGTCTTTGAAATTAGTGGATGGTTATTTATACTTTATGATATTTTCTGCCTTTTCTTGACAGTGTACATTGAGTTTGAGCATACTTTTATCTCCTTAGAGATATGGTGGCAACACACTGCCCACGAGACTGTACCGTACTTACTTCGAGGCCCGTACATCACTTTCTGAGATGTGGCATGGCAATCCTGTGCTAACAGCTGTTTTGTTTGGTCTGCCACTTGGCTTCCTCAGTCTGATCTGCCATTCTATTTGCTGTGCTGATATCATGGATGCTGATGATGATGAGGGAGAAGGTATTCAACTCCAAATGTTTCTGTCCTATTGTAAAATCAATTGCTAAGATCTCCAGATTCAGTCTGATGTCATGGGCAGAGAAATTTGAGCTGTATTTGAGAATCTTATATAAAGGGACTCTAAATGTCAATTCTGCTTATTTTGGTTTGATTTTCCTATGCATCTGACATATTCAGATTGGGATTTTGCTTTGTATTACAATATATCTTATAGTCAAGATATTGATGGAATTTTAAACACAATTTTTGCATCTAAGGGATTACAGATTCATGTAGAAATAGCATCTACATATTGCTGCACCAGTAAATGTGTGTTACTTATGGAAACAAGTGATCACACGGCATAATTTTGCAACTGCACATGCAATTTACATGTTTATTCGCTTTTCAGGCATTGTTTACTATTTATTAGAAAGGAATGCTGTTGCTAACGGTTCTGATTAGCATTTTAAACTGCTGCAAACAGGTGGTGTTGTGTTTGGGAAGTATTTCATGATATCCATTAACCTATGAGTGTAACTTAAAATACAAAATGAAATACTCAAACTAAACTGGTTAATATCTGTGAAATTGTATATCAAACTGCCTTCAGTCGCAGTAATTATGTAATGTTTTTGTTGATAGGTTGGGTGTTGCATTAGTTCAACTTTTTGTGTTGCAGATGTCGTTCATGAGAAGAAGGAGTAAGCTGTGACTACAGTGACTGAATATAAATTCTTTTACCAAAGCCGAAACATCAGTGAAATATCAGGTATCTTCATGCTTCACTTTGCTTTCATTGCTGGCCCTGTTGTATACTCAAATTGTTTGTTTCTTGGTTAATTTAACAGTGTTGTGCAGGTTCCCTGGGTTTAATATAATATGTTGAGTCGTACGTTGATGAATTGGTATGCAGGAAGAAGTGATCATTAATGTACCTTCTCTGGCATTGTCTGATAGGGTTGACTTACTTCAGTCTTTGTTGAGAGTATATGAGAAAATATTATTCTAAATGAAAATCAAGGTTGCCTTTGTTTCAGCATGTGGAATGGATTGTTTTGAGCAGCCTATGTCTTCCTTTTTTCCTCATCCTAAGCCTGAATGAGTGTCTTCTCCCATAGCAAAGACCTGTATTTCATTTATCTTGCATAAATTTCCAGGTTCTCTTAGGAGTCTGCCCCTCTGGAATTTTGAAATCCTTCCAAGGCAACTTCCTCCCTGAATTGCAGTGCCTACCAGACCAGACCTTTGCTTTTATGTTTGATTTTTGGATAGGAGTTGGTGCCCCTCATATTATTGATTCTTATGTTCCATGGTTCTGTTGCATTTTATCCCTTCTTGATTTGCCTGAGATTGCACTTATGTATGGTTTTGTTCTTTCAGTGATGTCCGTGTCCAGTTTCCTTGAGTACTTTATGTAGCATGCTGGATGGTCATTTTGGTTGCTGAAACAGAAAAGATGGGGACAACTGACAGGTGTTTTCTGGTGGTGTTTTTGCAAGGTTTGGAAGAATCTTGTTCTTAAATACTAGTCTGTTGTCAGTGATGTATGCTGGTTTGTGAGGGCTGCTCAGAATTAGTACTGTACGTTCACCTTGAAATTAGTAAATTGTTAATTTTATTGCTCAGATATGTCCAGTAAGAGAAGTTAACTGGCTGTGCTCTAGCATCACACACACACACACACACTGTATCCAGACCCTGAAAACTGCACTGTCACTGGTAAGGGATGAGGGTCAATGCAAACAGATTTTGAGTCAGTTATAAATAGGATGGCTTACCAGTTAACTGTTCATTAGAAGAAAGTTGGCTGTTGAGTTATATATGCTTCTTCTCTTTAATTAAGTTATTTGAATATATAAGACAGATGCTTCACAGAAATTCAAAACACATCATGATTCTCTGTTAAAATTTCCAGTCCCATGTCATCTTCACGTTTCTCCATGAACATGAACTCTCATTGCAGACCCTTAGTAATATGAAATAAATTGTTACTGATTATGTTGCATGTTATGGTTCAGACCCATGAGGTGTCTTAAGAGTAGTATGGGAAATAATTAAATAAACCTATTAGTTTCTGAGTGTGAAATTGAGGTTGCATACAATAATTGAATTGACATTACACACAGTACAAATATCTGAATGTCACATAAAGTTTCACACTGAACATCACTTACATGTTCAGTGAATGTTGTCCATATATACACACACACATATATATACACACACTTTATACATATATAAGGTTTAGTACATTTCATTGCTTTATATGTACATATATATATCTTTCCTCAATGTAGATTCTGAATAAGCTTCAGACACTTAAGAAAGTGAAATACTGACAACTGAAGATAAAGGATAATTTTTGGCAGGTTCCTTCTTGTGTCTTACTTGTCAGCTGAATATTGTTGCAGGAGTATGGAACATGAGATTGTTCTGTAAGAATGTATCACAGCTTTTAGATGTGTAAATGTCTAGAAAATATTTTCATGTACTTAGTTTGTGTTATGTATTCTCACTGATTAATGTTAGTATGTGTTTTAATAAATGTGGAACTGTGGTATGACTGGACTGTGAACAGTGCATATAGGTGCTGACATTGTGAACTTACATAAAACAGAACTGTGTGGAGTGATGCCATAAATGTTTTGACATTCATCTACAGCAACTCAAAACTATTGCCACTTGACTTCATACAGTTGTGTCCAGTGTAATGAACACTGGGCTGACCTGCCATCAAAGCTGAGGAATTCCCCAATTTTAAAACAAATTGGCACAGTAAACCTCAACAATGCTATGCTATGGGCTGTCTTTTAAATATCAAATAAAAAATATATCAGAGATGACTTCTGTATTCATGATAAAGCAGCAAAGTGTGTGGGATTAAAAACTTTGGATTATTTTGTCATACTTTTATGTAAGTATGAATGGATTATTGTGCCACACGGAAACATAAGCATGAATACACACAGTAGAAAAGTAGCCAGCCAGACAAAGGTTGTGGTAACTCAGATATACATGTCATGTCTCATTTGCAACAACCAAAGTACCCATCTGTTCATGCCTGTAATAAAAACTTGAATGCCTAAGCTTTAAAAAGAGCTAGTCTTTTTATGTAATAGTCTTGTATCAATACTCTTGCATTTGTGTCATAATGCTGTCAGGCATTATTTAACTGAACACAAAAAATGGATGTATGTACATGCTTTTAGGATTCTGAAGAAATAGTTTAAATCAATGAACTATCTGTTCATCCATATGTTGCCTAATTCAGTTTTATATCAAACTGTTGATGATGTCACCTTTCCCAGTACCTGCTAACACATCACCTGTACTAGTATGACACCCATGCAAGGTGGAAACAGCACTGCTGTCAGAGGGATTTTGTAATTTTGTCTGGTGAAAGGTCTCTAAGAATTGTTGAGTGTTATTATTTAATTTCTTAGTAGCACAGAAAATTACATAACCATGAATTACTGGTAGTTACAATGTTCATATTCAGTAACACATTATTGCAATTTGATGTGTGTGAAGACTCAGATTCAGGTGATGGCTGTTGACTTCCTGACAGATTTTTCAGTCTCCCTCAGTCCCTCAAGACAAGTGCTAGGATGAGACCGTACATTAGAACATGACTGTGTTTCCTTTTTACAAGTAACTGTTCATTATCACATATCATTCAGCATTCTGTAGTTTCATTTACTAAAACTGTCGCTAAATGAATGACAAATAAATAATACAAATGAAAAATAAAAACAAAACACAGTCAAACACAACTCTATTTCATAAAGAAAATCACTTATACAGCTACATGTTTAAATTCATATTGAATCATCCCTGGGCCTTCGTACAAACCTTTAAAACATAGTAGTTCTTCAAGCTGTTTACACCATACTTTAGGGAGATCTAATTATTTTTTAAAAAATATTAAAACTGACAATATTCTGTAGCTGTTTTAAATTTTTCTGTTTCCTTTTAAAATTGTCTTCCAATGTTGTGCCTAGATGAAAATATATTTTTATATTAAAACTAAGACCCTTAATCGATGTAATTCAGTCCCTGCATGTGATTGCATAAACTGAGATGCTGAACAGGTATTAATTCCTGAAAACAAATTTTGTTGTATTATTGAAAACATTAAAAAAAAAACATCTACCATATATTATCAAATCTAATCCGCACTAGTTTTTGCTGATTTCTCAAATGAAAAAAAAGTTAGTTTGCGGTTCTAATCCGCACCTTTCCTTCAACCGCTCCTTGCCTACAAGGCAGACTGATTGAATAATATTGGATGTTACCAATGCTTTAACCGTTATCCATTGCATTAGCAATGCTTTGGATGGATCCGAAGATGACATTCTATGGGAGGACGATGGTGAAGATAAGTGACTGGGTGATGGATAACGATTCAGTTATGAGTGATGATGGCAAGTCTGATGAATAATAAATGATAAATATTATAAATACTTACTTACTCCATGGTGTAGAGTCCTTCTTGAGAAGCTAACTGGTTTGCAGCTAGTCAAGACATTCCCTTCATTTCACGGAACCCGAAAGTTCATTACCGCACTCACAAGCGTCTGCCACCTGTCTCTATCCTGGGCCAGCCCAATCCAGTCCATATACCCACATCCCACCTCCTGGA
>Ga0136643_10015381_pt1 | contig 11499 bp, 9 predicted proteins | sample TergutLab28metaG_FD_96883 | JGI IMG/M metagenome (GOLD analysis project Ga0136643, IMG submission 96883) | Labiotermes labralis P1 segment gut microbial communities from Petit-Saut dam, French Guiana - Lab288 P1 (version 3) (version 3) | ecosystem: Host-associated > Arthropoda: Insects >...
ACCCAGTGTTAGTGTATTATCACAACAAAACACCCCCCAAACCTGTTTATAGTTTTCAGTTAATTTTTTTTTTAACCCCCCCCAAAAATGTTCCCCCCCCCCCCCCACCGACCTTCATTAGCTTCCAGTCTATTTAGTTCAATTTCAAGTTTGCTGCACATTATAATAACTGTCCTGGATATCAACTTGGCACATGTACTTTGTTGCCAATTCTAGCATTCTGCATTCATCCAAAAAATATCATGATCATCAACTTCTTTTTATTTATTTTTCCCTTCATCATCATCCCATACTTCTTCAAGCCTGGTCAACTGCTGGTCAAACACATGATTGACACTATGAACTCCACAAACTCTGAGAGCACTGTCAAATGTTGTGTAGTCCACAAACCACAATCCAAGAGGTTCCAAACTATGCCACTCATTTTCTTAATCTTCATTATGTTTTAGTGCATGGTCATCAATGTTCAATTGTAAAACCATACTTTGCAAAATGGTTCTTGATAGCAGTTGGAGTTACCAACTTCCAGGCTTCTGCTAAACAATGCAAAGCAAACAACATATTCAACTTCGCACATGAAGCATCTTGGAACTGTCCACCATCTATCATCACAGCAGAACTGCTTCCTGTAATGGCACTTGGAATGCATGACAAAGGATGTAGATGGCTCGTACAACTAGCTGGGAAAAATGCAACCTCTATGTTCCTCATAAATGTTGTGTTCTTTGAGTGAGCAACACACTGATCAATGAAAAGCAGGATTTTTTTATATTTTAGTACCCACATTTCTGTCTAGTTGTGTAAGTCAACCTTCAGATATGTTGCTGGTTACCAAGGAATTTGTATTTGCATCATACTTTGTACGAAAATTTTTTTTAACATTCTTACAGCCATGCAGGCTGCAACTTTTGCCAGTTACAAGTGGTGGTAATTTATTATCATCATCATTACAGGCAAGGAGTACTGTAACCCGCTGTTTTGATTTTGTTCAAACATGGCAGGGGTCTCTATGAAAATTAAGACTTTTACTTGCTTTTACATTAAAAAATGGACCTGTCACATCAGCATTATATATACATCACAGGAGTCATATTCTTTAATCTCTTAAAATGGTCACTCATTTTTCCAGTTATCTTCTGTTTCTCAAACCACGTTCCTGCTCTCACCAGCCAGAGTTCTATAAACAATGTTGTGTCTTCTCTCTTATCTTTTTATCAGACCATCAGAACCTGTAAAGTTGTCTCCTCCCAATCATGCAGTGATAATGAAGGCCTTGTCCCTGATGATACTACCCTCTACAGAAGAGTGCTTGCACATGCTTCCTTGTATCATGTTGCAACAGCTGATTCCATTTCCTCCAGTAGTGTTTCAATGATTTCCACTACTTGTAGAAAGTTCCAGACTGGATGTAAACTTCTTTCAATTCCCTCACAGTTTTTCACAGCTGTGTTTAATGTGGACACCAAAATCCTGACAGCAATGCTAGGTCAACACATGCTCCAGGTACATATATCAACTCTTAAAAAATATCTATTTTATCCCTTATTCCACAGATTCATGCTCTCTTTTATACACAGTTCACCTCTTTCTATGATATGACACTTGTATACCATATAACTTGGTTTAAACTAAACTTGATATAAATTAAGTTCAATGTATTGAAACTTGCTATTTGTTGTTACTGAACCTACTACAATCTTTACAGAACCATCTTTACTCATCATCATCATCATCATAACCACCACCACCATCACGATTTAATCTGTCTTACAATGGAGCCACAACCTCTTCCAAGTTCTTCAAAGAGTGCAACCTTGTGCTTCCTCTTCCCATTTCCAGTATCTTGTCATTTCCTTAAGGTCAGCCCGTAGCTGCTTATGTGTGCATCCTCAAATTTCCAATCCCTTCTACCTTTCCTTAAATAATGTGTTTTCGAATGCAACTCAAGATGTGACCTATCCAGTTAGCCTTCCTTCACTTAATTGCTGTAGTATGTTCCTTACCTCCCTGGCTCTTTGTAATACTTCACTTTTCATACGACTGTTCCAACTGATCTTCTTCATCCTTCTCCAGCACCATAAGCAGCACACAAGCACATAATTCTTCATGTCACATCCAAAGTTCATCCGGGTATTATTCTTGGCATCCCAATTACATTTCTAGTTCCTTTTCCCCTTCTGAATCCAAACTGATCTTCTCCAAGCACATCCTCAATGTTCTTCCCAATTCTTCTTCTAAATATCCTTGCTATTACTATTGCTGCATGTGTGATGAGGTTGTGTGCAAGTCACTGCATTTTTCAGCTTTCAGCTTCTTGTTTAAGACAATCATTGCAACTGTCCTAAGTACTTCAACATTTAGTTCAAGTATATTTCACTGAGATGTTGATAGCCATGACTATACAAATTCTGAGAAGAATGCTATGAAACATAAAATTAGGTAAATTTCACAGTTAGGACCTAGGAAAATAACTGCAAATTCAGGGAAAACATAACATCTATGACCATGACATCCATGACTATGTAACAATGTTCATATGGCCGTTTGGCCACGAACTTACAAGTGTGTAAAATCGCCTAAAACTCAGACTGCTAGAACATAATATTGGGGTTTTATTGTAAGTAGCAGGCGTTTATCGGCATCGTTCATATATTATGCAATGGCAACAAAATATTGTGTAAAATGAGCTACAGCTGAGCCCATGGTCCAAGCCTTACCATCACATTTCAAGAATGGTGCCCGCAGTATTCTAGAGTGGTTCACTAACATTCAGCTTGACAAACATGAATTACAGCTTTAAGGCTTGAGTTCTGATGTAAATTGTCCTAAATTACACAGAACATGTTGAGAAGTACAAGAAAGAAATTCAATTAGTCAATAAGTAACACACACAACATAACATCAGGAATTCCACCAACCACTAGCAAGTAAGCATGCATTAAAAAAAGTCAGATAATTCAAAATGGCATCATTGAAAGCTTAGGTTTTTGGTCCTGAGCACTTCAAATTAATGAGGTCTTACTGTCCTAAGAAACTGAAATCTTCTTTGAACATTTATTTCGTTTAGTGAGTGCCAAAAGTTTAGCAAGTAGCGACATGTTGTAAAGTAATTTATATACGCTGTTTTACTGCTCAGTGAAAGTAAAGCAGGCTTTATTGGCTGGCTGAACTGATTCAAAGCAGCAAGTCAGGAGCAAGTAATAATGAAACTCAATGATACCTAATGGTTGCACAAAGGAGGGGGATGAAATGTACTCTGAAGACTTACAGAACATGATGTCAACCTATCAACAAAATGTGTCCTGAAGGGCAGAGCTATTGCCAGTGAATAGGGCAAAGAAAGTACACAGTTGTATCTACTACTGGCTATGCTTCCAGTAGATGGGTGGACAGAATGGATCATTATGCAAATGCATAGTACAGTAATTAGCGCAGTTTTAAAACATGTCCATAAAGTGCATGTTTAACAGCAAGCACCCCACACCTGTTAGTGCAGTGCAAGCGCAAAAGTATCCAGTGTACGACAGTTGTGTAAGCACTGTATTATAAACTAACTTCATAAAATACAGGATTCACACAACCTGCCTAACTGGAAACAATGCCTAGCCTGTGCTTCTGGTATCTCATGACTCCTTGAGGCAAATTTAATTACAATCAGTACAAGACACACACTGACAGATTTTAAACTTTTTAATCAGGACATGTAGCATTTCAGACTTTAAAAAAGGATTCAAATCCAGACAAAAGTTGATAAATAACAATGTCTTGTGATGTTTTGAAAAATGCACTTAAGAAAGAGAATAAGTGCACTGAAGCATTAGACTGTAATTTACACAAAATCAGATTTCAGTGTGTGTTTCAGCTTAACACAGACATGCTCAATTTCTTCTTCTTTATCTTCTTCTGTGGCTCCACTACCCAAGAAGGATAAGTGCCTACCTAGTTACTCTCCTCCATCCATCCCTATCCTGCACTACTTGTCTCCAATGAACAATGCCCATCTTATATGCTCCATTTAGAGAACAGTAAAATGCCAGGAGACTTTAACAAAATAGTACATTTAAACCTCTTCCATCTCTTCCATTTCCAACCTGACTCCTACCAGCTACAAATTATTTTATGCAGCAATTTAAAAGAAAAATATTTTAGTATGGTATGGTTGTGCCTATCTGCAAATTACTAGAATAAACGTACAGGACCAAAATGTAGCAGTAATTTTGTATGTTAATAGCAAAAAATCTTCTGACATTGGACAGTGACCACACATGCTTCACTTACTGACACAACTACTGCATATAATAAAGTTGATTCTGGGTAACACAGTTATTCAAATTTACATTTTTGTAATTTTGGTATCCCCATTTTTGCCTCCTTTCATACCCACTGATATTCAAAATTAAAACAATTGCAATTCTCATTTTACAAATTCAAAATAGACATTTTTTGACATGAGAACAAATCAATATTTACAAACATATCCCAATTTACCACTGTTAATTCACATTTAGCAGCCTAAATTACCCTATTGGATAAAAGTTTTAAAATGGCATCATCTGGTATTACTAAACTAGACAAATAACAACACTTGAAACTGAAGCTGAATGCACCCAAGGCTTAATTCTGTGTACACACACTGTCAAAAAGTTTTAGCTGCTGTTATACATAATACAGAGCCATTCTAAAACTCAGAGCCCTTCATAATACATTAAGCCCTGCAGCATCAGAACTTCAGTGTGAAAACAACTCACTGTGTATGTGTACTTCAACCTTCTGCTTGCCATTATTTCTGGCATGCACCAACATTGAGTCTTATATGCTGTTTAACCATATTAAAAGTGTGTGCAGGATGCCAGAGCTCAGTTTTACTGCCAAGAGGTTTGTCTGCGGTTGTAAAGTTTTACTATCCTCTTTGATTTGCATTTCTTCTCAACACGTGCAGTCTCAATAGCAAGTATCACAGCGAGAACAAGTATCTGAATCCAAGACATTGCATCAACAAGCTGACCTTGGAAATGGCATGCAAAGGCTAAACCACACTACAAGCAGGAACTCCAAACCCTGTCATATTACTCTGTATGAGACAGGAACATACTCAACTGCTTCTAACCTGTACTACTCATTACACCATCCACTGCTACATGAAATGTTGTTCTCATTACTATTCATAAATCTTTATAAAAAACTTTGGAACAATGCATAATATAATTACACTTTTTGGTTAATAGCCAGTTGCAGAGGTTTTTATACCTGAAAAATAAAGCTATAGCATTCAAGTAATTATTGCTTTGGAATAGTTATTAAGGACTTTGGGTACGTCTTTCAGGCAAAGTGAAAATGCCCAGATATTTAGCAGTCATATTATAAAAGCACTATTCAGCTTATGTTACTATCAACAATGCATACAGTGAAAACTGTTTACCAGCGCACTTGGTGGTTCCCCATACTTAGATGCTGACACTCAGGATACACAGGTAACAGGACATGACGAGTGTCAGCTGCCTTTGTGATAAACAAAAAGCACTGTACACAACATTACATTTCAAATGTCCAGTTACTGTATAGTCACGCTCAACAACTAAAAATAAATTCCTAACTTGCTTAACAATCCGTATCTCTGGATACAAAACACTGCATTTAACTATGTCCAAGTTATATTTCATAAAAGTATAAAAATATTCATAATGAAACTTTCCTTATCAGTAAGAACCGACTGTACTGCATTTAACCTAACAACATCCTTGCAGAGAACAGCAACATGTATAAAAAATTTACATAGCTGTCTTGTATTAAGTTCTCCATTGTACTCCATAATTAAATTTCAAGAATTTCCTAACTACATACTAACCACTCTCACTCTTATACAGTTCAACCACAAGTGGCAGCAGTATCAGAATGATGGCCTGTCTTTCCAATGCAAAGTTTTCACTGAATGGTATAAAGACACACTGCTTCCATGAGAAAGCTTAGCAGTCATACTGATATCATAGTAAATATGTTGTGAACAAAAATAAAACATTGTTTTAAATCACTTCTGTTTTGCGCATCTTATTTTGTTCACCCTCCAGACATCACTGAATGTGTGTCAACTAGAAACCAAGCCTCTCCAGCTGTTTATGTTTTCCTAGTACTCCTCTCCCCACAACTTCCTACCATGTGCTGCTTTATTTGTGTGCAACATCTACCCTGAACTGTTTACAGTTTCAAATCCAAAACCAGTCTTTGGGACCATGTTTTAGTTCACTCTTAAAACATGCCCATACCAGCACATGCTGTGCCTTACTCATTAACGTTGTACATATTTCCCTTTACATTCTCCCTGTATTCACATTTCTATTCCCTTTCTTACTTGAGTTGTGTTTCCCACATGAGTTATGATCATGCATCCCATACAAGTTACTTCTCTACTACATCAGCAGAACATAATCTCTACAAAGCAGTGTGCATGAACATCCTCACTGAAGCTGTTAAAGTTACTGAATTACAAGAACTTCACTACTTAACTTCCTTTACACTCATAATAATCAACAATTTATATCCCTTGTTAGCACAGCCAACAGTTATTCAAAAACAAAAAACAATGGCTATTAATATTGCTGAGCAAATTAAACAAGAATGTTTACATTTCAAGCCTGTGGTATACACACAAACACACACACACACACACACACACACACACACATCATCATCATCATCAGAACCATTATTTTTAAATAGTGACCAACAGAAATCAATACTACCCTGCTGAACTAAAATGAGGCATCTCCAACAAGTATATCTATTCCACTATATTCAGACAACATATTACTGCCATATACATAGTATATGACTACTGTCTTGCAGCTTTGAATATGTCTAGCACATTGCAGTGGTTGAGTGTGTTATACCTTTCATTACATTAGCAGTCTTATATCATGTTTTATGATGAAATAAAGTGAGACCTTCACCACAAAATTTCAGAATATAAATGGGTCAGCTTCCCTACTTCCAGTAACCATAAATCCATAGTATTCATGTCAAAACCTCAACGTAACTTCTCAAAAACACAAGCTTCAAAATTTTAAGATGCTCCTTGATTTCTGCCAAGTCATATTCTAACCTCCAATTTCAGTTTCAATAATAATAAAGCCACAAGCAGACACTTCTTTTATAATAGAAGTATAAAGGTTAAAATTTACAGGCATTCAGTCACTCTGACCCTCCACGATAAAAAACAGAGCCTTGAAATATTATTACAATCATCACGGCAATCAGTTACGTACATTTTTAACTACTGCAAGATAGCATTTTATGACACTTAATGATTAAGGCACTTCATGAAGGAACTTACAAAATTATGTATAGGTATACTGAAATAATACCTAACAAAATGTTACTCTCTTAGGCAGTCCACAAATTTGTGAGATGTTTCAAATCGTTTATCCTTATTTCATGTCCGCTGGGACAGCAGGATCTGAAAGCCATGTATATAAACAAGTTGAATGTTAAATCTCTGTACAATACACTACATACTGGTACGAGGCACACATATAATCGTGGCACACATGTACAACATGAAATGGTTTCCTTTTGTTGAAGTTCATGAATAATAAATGTCAATTTCTTTTGATTCATTTTTGTGCAAACTTCATGTTTTCATGCACTGAACAGTGTATCCAGCCACTCAGCTCTACAATGATACAATGTTCCTCTCTTCGAAATTTTCTCTTCATTGCCATGTTTCATGCTATTAACAAACATCACTATACCATAAACACATACTCCTAGCCAACCACAAAATGTATGTCACCATTCTTATCACCACAAATCTGCAAGAAAAATACAATGATTCATAAAGGGTCTTTAAACAAACACTGCAAAGTTGTGCCTGTGCACTTGAAGGCAAGAAATCAGCTTCATAACCTGGCCACTATACACCTGGAAAAGTGCCTCACACCTGCTGAATATGAGAAGGCTGGGTAGGCCCTAGAGCCCATCTAGATGCTCTGGAGAAGAGACAGATATCTTGCCCCTGACGGGAACCAAGCCACAACTTCTCAGTCAACCAGACCGTAACCTTGTCACCATAGCACGCTAACTTAGCTCCATCTTATAACAACAGATGTTTTCAAATAATACTAATTTTTCTCATAATCGCATGAGATTCATCACGCCAGAACTTTTAAAGCTAAAGTGTGGCAACCAATTTGCATTCCCTCTCCACAAGAAACACATTCAAAAGAATTTGTCTTGATCTAAATCCGCACGAATATGTCCATTTAAACTATGGCTATTCCTTTTAATTGTAGCAGTTTCATATTCTGTATGAGGTTTAGTGAATAACTTTGGTGTCTGTGCAGTCCCACTGAGTATCTTTTGTGATCCCATTGTCAAACCATTACTGCTACTGGCAGAAGAGGAGAAAGACAGGGTACGTTTAGTGTGGTGACTTCCAGCATCTTTAAGAGGAACAGTAACGTACGGATTCTGCTTAGATGAAATGTAATGAGGACTGCCTTGTATTCTTGGGCGACGTCGGCGAACATACATATAGCAGAAGAGGCCCATCAGGAGCACACCAGCTAGAAATGCAGTCATGCACAAGCCTAGTGCCAATCCAAGAGACATTGCAGCTGTATCTGGTCCACTCAGAACCCCAAGGGGGTTTAAACCTGAACAATAAGTAACAAAACAAAATTACTCTTATAGCCAATAGAATAATCTTGTCTCATCAAATTAATAAGACTGCAAAAATGAACAAGGAATTGAACACATGCTGAAACTGTGAATAAAGTATCAGCCTGTGTTAAATTCCTTGTTTCATTTTTGCTGTCTTGTTACATTGATGAGACAAGATTAGGAAGGAGGGAAGGACAGAGGGAAAAGAAAGAGAATAAACTACACTTTGTACTAAATATATTACCTTAAGACATAACACAAATTCTTTAACAAACTCAAGCCTTCTGGCAGCATACAGCAAAGACAGAAGACACTTTCAGCATGTATGTGACTTGACTGAAATGTATTCATTACATCAAATGCAGAACAGAAAGCTCAGATTCATACATAAAATATTCATTAATATCTGTTAAGTCATCTTACAAAACCAGGGTTCAGATCAACAGAACTTGAAATTCTATGAAACAGAGAAGAAGACAAACTGTACAGTTATGAGTAATGAGAAAAGTGTGTAACATTCATACCCTGTCTTCTCAAACACCACTTCACACACATTTTCCTTAGCATCTTATAAAGATGAAGATAATCTTTATTTCTGAACTCAGCTGATGCAAAGGTTGGTTTGTCATCAAGAATAACAGCCACCAACAAAAGAATCAAACATACAAGGCTTATTCAGAAAGTAAGTACCGTTACGCTGAAAAAAAAAATCGAGTATGGTTTCGTACAAAATTTTATTGTTATCAAATTCCACATTCTTCAAACTATTTTTCCACATATTCGCCGCCATTATTGAGGCACTTATCGTAGCGGGGCACAAGTTTTTGTACACCCTCCTCATAGAATGCGGCCACCTGCGATGTTAGCCACTTCTGCACTACATCTTTCAGGAACTTCTTTAGTTGTAGGAAGAGGTGATAATCACTTGGCGCCAAATCAGGGCTGTATTGGGGTGGTCCATTCGTTCCCACTTAAATGAGGTGATGAGGTCTTGAGTCTGAGCAGCAAAGTGTGGCCGAGTGTTATCATGAAGCAAAAGAATGGTGGCACTCAGCATTCCATGCTTTTTGTTTTGAATTGCACACCTCAGCTTCTTCAGCATTTCACAATAAACAACAAAGTTTACTGTTGTGCCTAGGGGCAAAAATTCTAGGAAGAGCACCTTGTCTGTCCCAGAACAGGGTGCACATGATCTTCCTTGTTGAAAACGTCTGCTTGAAGTTTTTCCTTTTTCAGCAAGCCAGTATACTTCCAATGCACGGACTGTTGTTTTGATTCAGGTGTGATATGGGGCATCCATGTCTCGTCTCCTGTCACAATATGGCTCAACATGCCATCTCCTTCCTTGTGATAGCGCTTCAGAAATGTCAAAGCACATGCAACACGCTATTTTTTGTGTTCGTCTGTGAGCATCTTGGGCACCCATCGTGCACACACTTTCCGATAACCCAAATGACTACTGACAATGTCACAGAGTAGAGTCCTTGATATCTGAGGAAAGTGCAGGGATAGATCAGAAATTGTGAAACATCTGTCGTCACGCACTCTTTTGTTGACCTTACGCACCAAATCATCATTCACCAAAAACAGACACCTACTTTGCGCCTCATCGTGCACATTCTCTCCTCCTTCATTGAACATTCGAACCCATTTCCTGACCATGCCATCATTCATCACATTGTCACCATACACTTGACAGATCTGGTGATGACTCACTTGGTAGCACATTCTTAGCGTTCAAAAAACGAATTACAGACTGTATTTCACAGTTGGCGGCTGATTCAATTGTCTTAAACATGTTTAGCGCACAGGAACAAACATAAGCATAACAAGAATTTCACAAAATGGCATCTGTGGCTTCTCAATTGATACAGGAAGTCACTGCACATGCGCAAAGTGACAGTCTTGAAGATGCGCGAGAGATATGTGCAGACAGTACTTACTTTCCAAATAACCTATGTATAATTACGATTGTTTTAATGGGGGTGGTTGGGTAGATGGAGGTATGTGTATATGCATATACAGATAAAACTACTTTGCAAATATGAACATATCTTACAAAACTGAATATTTTCTCTACATGTCCAAAACTCAAGTTTAAACCTCTGAAAATTTAAAAAAGTTTATAAAAAAAAATCCTTGTTTTACAAATGAAATTTTAAACTGCACTGAATTTCCATCATAACCCTCTGACACCTGAACAATTACTTTTCTTTCTTGTCGCTTACTTGTTGCCAGTACTGCACACTTTTTGAATGTAGATCCCCAGACCTCACCCACATGCCCTGCTGTTATTAGTAGCTTCAAAGCTGGGTTTGGAGCATTGGTATAACAATACTTACAGGGGAAAACCAAAGCACTTGAAGAACAACATGTACACTCTGTTCAACAAAAACCAAGTGGCCTGATATTTTGTACGTCCCGCTCAGGCAGTGATGTGACGTACAGCTGCCATCATAATTCGAGTCGTTTTACTTTCCCCATATTCGTGCATTCATGGCATTTCTCTATCTTCCATTCATTACAATCATTCATGCCACGTATATATTAACCAAAGACACCAACATATTCCCTTAATTTGAAGTTAAAGCATGAATTAAATGTCATTAATTTTCCGAGGTGTGTGGCTTGCTAGCTCTGCTTCCACGGATGGATGTTGCGAAAGGGTGGTTGTTTGCCGCACCCGGAGGTAGCCAAGCGCATTAATGTGTGATAGCAATACTCTTCAGAAACATATTCCATTGGTTCGATTCCCAGTGTCAGCATATAATTTTTTCTTTTTGAATATGTTTTATACTCACAAACACTCAATTAAATTATGCAGTAACACATTCATTATTTAAT
>Ga0136643_10015382_pt1 | contig 11498 bp, 6 predicted proteins | sample TergutLab28metaG_FD_96883 | JGI IMG/M metagenome (GOLD analysis project Ga0136643, IMG submission 96883) | Labiotermes labralis P1 segment gut microbial communities from Petit-Saut dam, French Guiana - Lab288 P1 (version 3) (version 3) | ecosystem: Host-associated > Arthropoda: Insects >...
AGCCCCTTGGGGTTTTAAAGGGGGGGCCCCCAAATATGGGGCTTGGGTGAGGTCAAAAAAAACGCCAATGTAAAAAACTGGGGGTTTTCGAAAAACCAAAAAGGGGGGTTTTGGGGGGGGGGGGGGGAGAAACAACGAATAGACTACAGTGCAGTTAAACATTATAAAGCGTAGCTGTTACTTTACCTACTACCAGGATTAACATCTAGAAATTCTACCTGGCGTTAACATTGCGTTTATGTATTTTGTATGGTTCTCAGCAGGGCGGGTTAAGGGTCTGGCCACCCTGGCAACTACCTGGGGCGCCAGCCTGTAAGGGACGCTAAGACGTCGGTGGAATAAACGGAAAAGTGGTGCCAGTAACCTCAGCTGTGTCCTACATGCGAAAGAATTTCTGAGCAAATTATCTGCAATTTGGGCACGCTACCTAAAAAAGTTCGTTCTCCAGCACTGTCCGGAGCCGAAAAAGTTTTAAAAAATATCGTTTCGAAGGGGATCCAAATTTCTAGCTGGCCCTTGGCGACCCCGTTTCTCGCGCCGACCCTGGATCTCAGAACAAACTGCGACTTTTGCCTCAAACAGCATTAACACACTGACTGTGTATAACCGAGGTGTCCTTACTGCGTTTCGTTTTTAAAGGGTTAAACAAATGCAGGTGCGCCGGTACTGAGATTAACAAACATATGGACTTAACGTTGGATGGTTTACTCAGTTGTGAAATTCATAACTACAGCACAGCGCCGAGGCACATTCTGTCGGTGATGTCCACAACCTCTGAGACATTTGATTTATCTTCGTGTCTGCTGCAACACACACCATGTCTTCATCGATCGAAACAGTTAAATCATCGCAAAGCCATTGTTTACAATGACAAATATTTGTGTTCCCGGTAAACTTGAACAGTGATAGAGCATTTGTCAATAAGGATGCAACTAAATCGCCACTAGAGCTCGCAGCTTATGTTAACCAGAGGCTTTTCTCATACCAGTAGTCCTACCACCTGCTTGCGGTCACCGTTTGCTGATGTTGAAAGTTTCATGCTGCTATTTCTGCTTTAATGTTTGCATATAACCCTTTAAAAACGAAGCGCAGGCTGCTCTTTTTTAAGGCCCAGTCCGTACCGCACAATAAACACTTTTCATCTTGGTTATAAAAATCAATCAGTTTATGATGTAAGTGGCACAAGTCGCTGTTTGTTCTCAGATAAATACAAAACACATAAATACAGTGTGGGCAGAGCGTACAGTTGTTGAATGTTAAACTTGTTGGTGCATAACGTAACCAGTAGGCTTTAAAAGGTTAAGGTATGTGTATACCCACACTTCCACCTGACATCACCCGTGATTGTCAAGGCTATTAGTGGTAATACAGGTTCAGCAATAAGCCCTCCATTTCATATTAACCCTTGCTCGTACACTTTGCTTATTCACGTTAAAATGTTTGACGTAAATCCAGTTCTTGCAACACATTAAACTAATAGAAACACACAATAAACAAACTTACGTTTGATGGAATCATGGCGTCATGACCTGTGGGAGGAAGGTTTCATTTGTCTGATTCTACCTCGAGTATAAGAGGGCCACCATAAAACGAAGTGAGTCGTTTCAGTGTGGGCAGGACGGTTTCATTGGATCAGGTTTATGACCATTGGTGTGTTGACCCTGTTTGCCTGAACACACTACTAATACCTTGACCGGCGTTTCTTTTCATTGCTTGTACCTTCAATAAATTCTTTGGTAATAAATGATTCTGTGGGATGTGCACAAGAAATAATTCCATGCTGGGTTTCATGGCTGACTTAAGACATCTCAAGGGGCACTTGTAAATAAGGGTAGAGTAAGGGTTTTCTACAGTTACACTGAAGAGTGTGATGAGTATGGTGATGAACCAGGATAGCAGTAAGTATGAAGTAGACGACCCGCATCCTTGGTTTAATAACACGTGGTGACGATTGTTCAGTATGAAGGTCATTATTGCTTAGTCTGCGCCAGGCTCATGGTCGCTACAGATCGTTGTGGCTAAACTGGCGGCTGAATTTGACTTTACAAGTGGGCGCTGGTCGCTCGCCAATTTGGAGCAGATATACTGTACGTTTTTTCTTCGTCTTATTTCCATATGTCGGCCTACAGGACAGAAACTTGACGCTGATCACGAGTGAATAACGACAGTGGTCGACACCATCACTTCACTTACATACTAATGCTTTTTTAATGCGCCTATTTTCATGAAATTCGTATAATGAAATTCGGTACGTCGTAAAGTTTTAGCACCAAACCAGCTTCACGCATTTACGTTACATAAGGTCCGGGTTAGCGTATTCGGTATAGTAGCTGGCTACGATGCGGGTATCGAATCCAGGATGGGGCGAGATTTTCAGCACCTTATTCAGACCGGCCCTGGGGCCCACCGAGCCTGCTTTAAAATGAATACCAGATCTCTTTCCCGGGGGTAAAGTGGCCGGGGCGTGGTGTTGTCCACCCACCCTCATCTAACTCTGATGTTAACGAAAGAGTAGAGCTATACCTGTACGACCCCACTGTGTTTCCATGGCCTGTATGGGGTGAACTTAATGTAACCCCATTAAATTTTGTCTGGAAGGCTTTGATTCTGCACTCTTCCTGTACTCTGAAAGAAACTCAAAATTGAATTTTCATCACTTGAATGAATACAAGAACACATGACTATGTATGTATGTATGTATGTATGTATATATATAAAACTTTTGTTTAAACAAATTTTCACACATACATTCGCAGAGTACAACCAACGAGATGCAACGTTTCGCAATTTATTTATTTCTGTAAGACGTTATACATATTTCAGACGGTTTTTCTGTCCATCATCAGGACCTGCTGCTAGCCTGACCCGGCCAGGCTAGCAGCAGGTAGCAGTATTGGTCTGGCAAATACGTGACGCTGTATGTGCAGTTTTGAGCTCCTGATCATGGACGGGAAACCTGTCTGAAACATGTACAGCGTCTTACAGAAATAAATAAATTGCGAAACGTTGCATTGTACTCTGCGAATATATTAGCGATGCACGGACCTATGAACGTTAAATTTCGCATATACCTGTAGCATATATTCTAATTAAGTAGAAGGACAAGCATTTTATGTCTCTGGTTGTCACAAACAGCGGTACGGTATATATGGATTAAGAATACATGAACATCAATGTCAGTGAGTTTCATGAAGTCGCACGCAGCGTGGGCTATTTTCAAAATATATGTTCATCTTAGTGTACGCCTTTCACACCTGCTGTCTGAAACTTTTTCGTCATGGCAGTCCTGCATAGACGTCCTCGTAGTGAAATAAGACGATGTTGATATACCTGTAAATAAGATATAATTAAATTTTAATTAGCTAATTGAAAGAAATCGCTAATAAAGTAACAACAACATGAAATCCTACTGTAGCAGCAGGATATCATTCACCGCTTCTCCCCTTTTTTATTGCTGTCTATTCCTGGTGTTAATTGGCTCTTGAACCCTTGCCTGCTTCCTCTCCCAGGGACTTTTAACCCTTCGTCCTGCCTGTGTACTGAACTTTGTGGACTAAGACAGGGTTTTCCAAATATTGCCCTGCTTATTATGTGCCATAGTTTGAATTAAGGCACCGTTTACCGTTTCTGTTGTTTTTTCTTATCTGAAACATTTTGTGCGCATTTGTTTAGAGTTGTAAGCAGCAAGCGCTGTTACCGTACTGCAACAGCGCGTGTTTTGTTTCACTGAACATGGTGCGTCCTTTATGTTTTTGTGTGTTAATATCGTCATTGTCTTAAGCAATTTAAATGTTCGATTCTTGATTCATTTCGTCAGGCTCCGCGATATATCTATTAACAAACTGTTCAGAAAGCCGATACTAGGTGTTTATGGAATCTTTACGGATACAAACCCGTTTTACTAGTTAATGACAAAGTTTTGTTCAGTCTGACACAACTTAAATCCTGTACAATAATTTAATGCCTTTACTAGAATAATTTCTGTTGCGGTCTATGCTAAGAACTTGTTCAGGTATTTAGTACAAAGTTTAACCTAAGAAAGATAATTCCCGAGTAAAGGGACCCCTTTTTGCGAATTTTGTCACGTATGATAATGTGTATACAGAATTCAGTATAGCAATAAAATCCATATGATAGGTAAAATCTGAAGTTTTTTGCATTAAAATATGCTACTGCTGTTGTTCTTATAGTTTATTCGAGGCAAGAATTGTGTTGGATGTTTGATGTTTTGTTTCCTCGTGGTGATACTAAGTATGTGCTAAGCATCAGTAGATGCAGTCCTAATCAAATAATATTTTCCCTTGTGTTATTACTTAAACAGACATTCAACACAGCTAAGTATATATTATTTACTGCAACATGTTTCGCCCATTAAAAGGCTATTATCAGGCTAAAACACTTGTTACAAAACATGGCAGGGATGCGTAACCGCTTTTTCGTAGAATTGAGATCTGAGTGTTACAAATCATGTTTATATGTTGCAATTCAGTGTGGCTTGATAATTAGAACGTGGAAATTAATATCCCAAGTACGTCTCCAGCAGTACGGTATACCGAAAAGAAACCCATTTTAATTATCGGCCCGTATTTAACTGCGGCATGGAAATATGACTTGTGAAACTGATATCTCGGTCCTACGAAAATGCAAGTACGTACGTCATTTTTATGTTTTATAGCAAGTAATTTAATCTTATGATGACCTTTTAAAGGTCGAAACATCTTGCATTAAGTGATATATATATATACTTACTTGTGTTGATTATTTATTTACATAATAATTATATGGTAGAACAACGGAATTTCTAACCTTACAAAAATCCCCCCGTGTAATGAAGTCGCATCACAGAAACCTGTCACTGATTCAGTTTCTCAGCCACGTATGTTCATTTCTTGCCGCTGCAAGTTATTGAATCTTATACTACAGTTAACATAATTATCTAAAGCTCAGGCCTGTTAGGGAGGTATTTTCATTTACCGCTTTACACAGAGTGAAAAGTATGTTCAAAGGAACTGATCCCATTTTTAGCGTCACTAATGACCTTTTTTCAAGAGGATGTCTAGCCAGGATGTGGACTTTTTCTCTTAGCAGTTCGTGCTTCATCTTGTGCCCATGTCATCACATAAATAGTACTACTGTAATGTGCAATACGAACATGCAAGTTGTATTATTACTCCATTTCCTTTTTACCTTACCCATTTTTTTGTCGAATGTAGGCGTATCAAGACCCGATAAAAACACATTATTTTGGCAGACCTATCCTTTGCGACGTCTTTATGCACTAAAATGCATTGATGTTCATTTCTTACTAATAAAATACGTAGTTGCGAAGCTAATCGCACGACATGTCAGAATCAGACGTTACTCACCTTGTAATTTGTTGTCTGTGCATCACGTCAATAAAAGTTTCAAGTAAACCTTGTGGGTAATTAGTGACATAGATGTTTGCGTCATCTGAGAAAATTTTTGTACGATGAACTGTTATTGAGAGAAATAATAGGCTTATTTTATATTTAATTTGAAGTGGGGAGGTTTTATTTGACAGATACTTATAAAATTTTTACTAAGACTTTTGGAATTAACTTTCGATACGAAATATTGTCTAAATACAACGACCAATCTCGAAGCTGAAACGAGAATTGGCGGACCTTTTAATCGTGCATTCGCCTTGTCGATCTTACGCAAAACCGATCGGTTTGTTTTAACAGCAACTCTCTACACTTGCATTCGGAACGTTTCCGGTTTGAAACTCGGCCGGTGTAACGTTTATCCTGACTGATGCTTTTGTGATTTCTCTCAGACGCAAAAAGTCAGGGATGATTTTGAGTTAGGAGACCTTACGGATGTGTATCTATGTATTTATGTATTTACTTCTTGTTTTTGTTTTGAGGATTCAAATCTTCTGGCGTATGACGCCGCACCACTGGGTAATCTACTCCCGACATATCGAAGGAGCATAGTGCCTTTGTTTTCAAGAGTCTGGAGATCCGTGGTATCATGTCCCAGAAGAAATGAGTCCTCGACCACACCACTGTGAAATCCTGAATTCTCCTAGTGTCTGTTTGTTTAGCGACCCTATCAGTAGTAACCCAGATTACGTAACGTACTGTTGTGGGATGATTAATACAAGACCTGAGAAGGGTGCTGACGGGCGCTGTCAGGGCCTAATTTGAGGTACCATTCCGCGTCGTGAAATGTTAAAATGTATTGAACTTTTTGGAAGAGCTGACAGACCACATACAAAACCTAGTAGAATATTTATTTAGAGTTTGTCCTTGTCCACGAAATTTCCTGCATAGAGAAACAGCGTAGCTGGCGAGGGGAGGCTGCTGGTTTGCATCCTTGCCATCTGACTGAAGTGCTATTCTTTGGTCCGCAGTCACCATAGTCATGTGCAAGAGCAGTGCTTTAGAGTAGGCCACGACCACTTCTATATACTTCCCTTTCTGTTGATCACTCTTATCTCTTTTAACGTTGTTGTTGGTCAGTGAGAGAATCATCGGATCAGTAGACACTTCGGTATGATTGAACTGAACGAAATCAGTAAATTGTGCGTTATCTTCACTGCAGCAAGGTGCCCAGTTCTTGGCCAGAGTGCAATTTGGCAATTGCTGCCCAAATCGCAGACTTCTTACCTCTCGCGGTTTGCGAGACCCTGCCTTGTACTTATATATCCGGTGTTGTGGTTACAAGCGAAGTTAGAATATGGCTGGCTTGGGAGAAATCGAAGTGTGGAGAAGGAACCAAGAAAATTGCTTAAAAGTTTCTCTGGTTCTATTTTTTGTGATGAGACGAGTTTGCGAAGTAGGAAGGGGTTGAGTTATGTTTTACGACTCTTAAGTTTCCTCCTTTAATTAATTTTGTTAATTAATAGACTCTCTCACTCGTAGTCCGCATGTCTCCTATAGGGTTACCGTACTGGTTTATTTCTCTTCAATCTGCGGCATTAAGTCCTTGCAAATGAAAATAGTTACTCTTTAGCAATGCATCTTGGCAGCTGTAGGTACGGGGAGCAAATGCGAATGCATTTCAATGCGCGGAACCTGCCCCAACAACACAGGGGTGTAATCCAAACAATTTACGCAACATTTATAGCCTCCTTTAAATTTCCCTTGAAACTCATTAATATCTCGTGCCTTCAGTAAAGAATATTAACGGTTGGCTGTTATTACAACAGGGTTAATAAATGCACAACATGTGCTAAGGCGTAACTATCTTATGTTGTGGCGTGTGCCTCAAGGTACGATCTTTGACTGTTTTCAGTTAAGGATTCGTGGCGCTATATTTCTGGTCTACCATAAACTTTATGGTATACAGGTTAATTAATTTAAGCCCAGTTGAATTTTACTGTATATTTTTACTACAGTAGTTTCCAAACTGTGCTTCCTGGAGCCGTGAATTTTCTGGGGGATCCGAGGATACCTTCTATAGTTAAGAAATTTAAGTTTTCAGAATTCGTAAATTAGTAATATCGTGTCTTTAAGAAAAGTAGTAAGTCGCTTGATCGCGATACGTTGAACTTACGTCGCCATTTGCAGACTGCACTTAACCTAGCCTGCTGATGTCCAGCCTATTGCTTCAAGAAGGGAACCAAATGGAGTTTTGATATTTGGTTATGAAACGAAAGAAGTCGCAAATTTAAGTCAAAGGATTATTGCTGTTGCAAAAGGAATGTGCGGGCCGGGTAGCTCAGTCGGTATAGCAACTGAGCTACGGACTGGACGTTTCGGGATCGAATCCCGGTGGGGACGAGGTTTTCCGCCCGTCCAGAGCGGCCCTGGCGCCCACCCAGCCTCCTGTAAAATGGGTAACATGTCTTTCCCGGGGTTAAAGTGCGGCCGGGGCGTGCTGCTGACCACTCACCCCCTTCTAGTGCCACGGTGATGGAAGAGTAGAACTATAACTCTACCCCCCCTCTGGGCCACACCGGACCTGTAATGGGGTCACTTTACTCGTACGTAATGAAAACCAACAAAGTGCACACTTTTTGCATTAATATTTTAATTTAATTATAGTGTCTTCGACATGTTTCGAACATCCAAGTGTTCATCCTCAGGAAGACTTGTACATGGAGCTTTATGGTATTTCTTTCATGCATACATATAAGCAGTGCCGGGTCTTTCCCGGGGTTAGAGGCGGCCGGAGCGTGGGCCTGACCCCCCCAGCCCCATATATAGTGCCGAGTTCCTAGAAAGAGTAGCACTATACCTCTACTCACCCTAAGGGCCTTCGTGGCCTATAAAAAGGGTGAAAACCTACCTACAAAAGGAATGTGTTCCACGAGACCTTTGTCTGATATCTCACTAGCATAAAGGTCGCCCACCGCGTTTAGTTTTTGATTTTTTTTTTGTGCAACAGATGTAGTGTTACGTCACGATTCGTTTCATTTCGAAAGGGGCTCCAATCCGGAAGAAGTATGAGAAATATTGTTCTGATACAGTGTACTCGACCTTGTCCCTTGGCGGCAGACTAAATCGTGACGTAATTCTTGAGGCCTTTAGCACTGCTAAAGAACGTGAGTTGCACAGTAATGTTACGTTTATAGCTAAGTATTGATAAATGAAATGCATGCTGTCGCTCATATCTCGTGTTATATTGTGCTTTCTGTTTGTTGTATGTCCTGCTCCGTAATACGCTCTACGGTTTATCGTAACATCTAACAAATTAACAGCATTTTAAGATGAGTGATGAAAGACAATCGTGGTGAAGGAGTACATTACTAAGAATTTTTTTTTGCTTAAAATGAGAAATATACCTACATAAGAAATGCAAGGGAACAAACTAACCAACCAACTAAATAAATTCATGAATCTGAGTCCTTCCTGAGAAGCTAACAGGTCCTCAGGTAATCAAAAATTTCCCCGCATTTTGTGAAACGCGAAGGTTCATCACCGCATTCAAAACAGCCCGCCTTATATTCCTATCCTGAGCCACAGGAGTCAAGTCGTTGTCCCCCATCCCACTTCTTGGAGACTCATTGTAATATCCTCCCATCTATACCTAGATCTTCCATGTGTTTTTTTCCTCAGGTTTCCCCACCGAAACTCTGTATGCACCTACCCTCGCCCCTAACATGCTACAAACCCCGACCATTTGATTATTCTTAATCTGTTCATCCGAATAATATTTGGTAAGTAATACAGATCATAACGCTCCTCATTATGTAACTTTCTTCATTCCCAAGTTGGATGAACGGCCTCAAATATGGAGGGAAGCTGTAAATATGTGAATAAGCAGTGGCGGGTGGCCGACAAAGGGTGTTTCTCCAGCTCGGATTTGGACGATATATTAACATCTTCTCACCGTAAAATCTTATCGTGTTACGAACCATTAACAGATGCAAGGATATGTGAACTACAATGCGATTTTGAAACGTGCAGATAAATAAGTAACACGCTAGGGTTACCACCACCAACTGTAAACGTACATTCAACGCATGCCACATTATTAACATCGCACACTGAAACACATCGAACAGGACGCGTGTATCGCATGCGTCGGAATGTATGCATTCCGTACTCCCGCTGTCATCAGATTTACCGCGCACGGTCTGACGGTCACTTGATTACAGGTTTGCTGATTAGTGAACAGCATGAACAATTAGGGAGTAGAAATAGTGAATATGTTCACAGTTTTACCATGCATCTTGATATTATCACGTCTTTATTTGTTCAACTAAATGCACAAGTAGATTGTTCTAGAAAAATATTAAAACTTACATTAAGATTTATATTAAAATGCTCCTACATGTTTCGGTTTAACAAACCATCATCAGGGAGCTTATTGTTGTGCTTAGCTGAAGTTACAATTATTAAAATAGTTAAAAACGTTGTTATGAATCATTTCGGCCTTGTGGCTGCATATTTATCCAGTCGTTATTGGTATGTACAGTGCGTGTAACTTTAGCTAAGCACAACAGTAAGCTCCCTGATGATGGTTTGTTAGACCGAAACGTGTAGGAGCATTTTAATGTAAATTTTAACATTTTTCTACAACAATCTAGTTGTGCATTCAGTTGGATAGATAAAAGAAGTTATAATAGTGATTATGTGTTTGCTAAGCGTGGAAGAACAAAGGGCGAAAGGAGAGAAGGAAAATTCTGGGTACATAATGTCTGTACGGGGATATGTCGTTCTTTAGACCAATATGCGGACTTATTTGAAGACCAGGCAGTTTTTAGGCGCGATCGCAAAATTTCGGAAAGCGACTATTAGCTTCGTCATGTCCGTCTCTCCATCTGTCCTTCCGTCCGCATAGAACTCGGTTCCCCCTGAACGGATTTTCATGAAATTTGGTATTTGAATTTTTTTTTCGAAAAATCTGTCGAAAAAATTCAGTTTTCATTAAAATCGGACAAGAATAACGGTCACTTTACAAGAAGACCAAAATACATTTTTGATCATATATCGCTCATTTCTTCTTAGAATCAGAAATGTTTCTGATAAAAGTTGTAGAGAAAAATCAAAAAACACATTTGTGTTCAGTAACTTTAATTTTTCGAAGAATTTGCCGTTTTTGAGATAATGTGGAAAAATATTGCAGAGCGCGGCAGGCCACAAATGACAATATGGCGCATGCGCATTGCATGTTGGATACATATGGCTACAAACACACTCTTAGAATATGAAACACTTCATGTTTGCCACTTCAACAATGGTTGCACTAACGGGCCTCCATGTTACGTTCTACATACATTGCCTCTCCTGTCTTCTCCAAAGCGCCCAGACCGAAACGCAATCACCGCACACCGCTGCGTGCAGTGCTTGTCATTGGACGGAGTCACGTGACGTTTGACATGCGCAGTAACTCGTCGCTGTGCCGTGTGGCCTTCCATTCAGTACGATGCCGTCCAGTGTGCACATACCGCAAAGCGTTTCGCCATTTCTCCATGCTCCATCTTCAGGGTCTGTTTTGATCACAAGACATAACATATAAGTTAATGTACGTATGTTAGGTTTGTTTCATTTTTTTATAAATTAGAATTATGTTAATTAGATTTATTAAAACTATAAAAATATCCCAGAATAATCTATCCTGCATTGCATATGTACATTTTCTTTACTAATTATATTCCTAGCATATGAGTTACATGTGGTGCAACTAATGTATTGAAAACATTCAAAAATCTTCAGAAAACATTGAACTCACATATGCCAAGGAAATTTTTACTTAAAGTTTCATTATGATGGCAGCAACAGATTAAGAAAGGAGACGCTTGAATTAACCAAAACTGAAGCGGCTGTCAGCTCGAGGGAAGACTTTATTGAATTTAGTTGCCATGAAAGCGTAAAGATTAACTGCGTAACTTGAACGTTTATTTTATGTATCAAAATATTCTGCAACAAACAGAAGAAGAATGAGTTAAGTGTAGGTAGACACTTCTCTGGACAACGTTCTGTGTGAGACTGTACCCAGCTGACCAGAACATGCCATAATATCCTTCTCTGGACAACGTTCTGTGTGAGACTGTACCCAGCTGACCAGAACATGCCATAATATCC
>Ga0136643_10015383_pt1 | contig 11498 bp, 5 predicted proteins | sample TergutLab28metaG_FD_96883 | JGI IMG/M metagenome (GOLD analysis project Ga0136643, IMG submission 96883) | Labiotermes labralis P1 segment gut microbial communities from Petit-Saut dam, French Guiana - Lab288 P1 (version 3) (version 3) | ecosystem: Host-associated > Arthropoda: Insects >...
CATCGCATTGTCACCATACACTTGACAGATCTGGTGATGAATCTCATTTGGTAGCACATTCCTAGCGTTCAAAAAACGAATTACAGACCGTATTTCACAGTCAGCGGCCCCTTCAGTTGTCTTAAACATGTTTAACGCGCATGAACAAACGTAAACATAACACGAATTTCACGAAATGGTGTCTGTGCCTTCTCAATTGATAGAGGAAGTCACTGTACACGCGCAAAGTGACAGTCTCGAGGATGCGCAACAGATATGCGCAGACGGTACTTACTTTCCGAATAACCTACGTATAAGTTGGAGATCTCCTGCCTCACGGTGTTATTTTGTTTACTATCACATTCCTTTATAATTGGCCTGATGATGCCCTATACTCCAGGACGAAACTAGTAGCCAGACAATAAATATCACAAAGAGTGTGCTGTGTGTGATTAGAAGCAGCTATACGCATTATGAATGTTACACCAACAGAGATGTTCGATATAAAGATTACTTTTAAGCCATTAAAAAATTTTGTGGTCCGTTCTAGAGTTGTTCTATGTATTTCATTTTCCTTTTAGAATAATTTAATTTTTTTGTATGAAAGTTTGATATATTTACCTAGGCTTCCACTTCCTTCAGATTTGACTTCTGAAGAAGCCAAGTGGACAGGTTTACTAGACTGCCATTCCTCATACATCCAGCTTAATCATCTGATCATTTCAGGGGATTATATGTGTCATGGGGTAAGATGTACTTTGTAAGTGACGGCAAGACCCCAGTACATAACTACAAAATTAAACGGCCACACATTTTATAAATCGGCAATTTACTAAAGGGACGTAACGTGGTCCTATGAAGACTGATTATGTTGAGCTTTTCAGCGCAGGGAAGATTCATAGGCCTGTTGTGTCTTCTATTCACTCTGGCAGATAGTGTCATACCCCAGAGAAGAATGTAACCTCTCTCATTAGTGTTGACATATCGTAATCCACCAACCACGATAATAATGTGTGGTGATTTTGTGGGATATTAAAAATTCTTGAGTGATTTTTGTCTGGAAATGTTCTCAGTGACAGTGTGTTAAAGTACAGGTGACGTCACACCTACGTATAGACGGATTATATTTCGCACAGACGGGGCTCTCTGTGTAAACTATGCGACACACGAGCATAAACAAAGTCTCACTCTCTTTCATGCTAGTACAGCCGCTTGTCTGGCCCCCCTAACCCCCACCCTAAACTTCAATAAACTTTGGAAAGTTCACAAATCCTTTTCACCACCACTATAGTGTCTTGTTTGTGTGTGCATGTGCATGTGTGTGTGTGTGTGTGTGTGTGTGTGTGTGGTGTCTGTGTGTGTGTGTGGTGTCTGTGTGTGAAAAGCCCTAGCCAAGCGGGCGGCGAGCGGGAGGTTAAGAATCCTTATAGAACGCTCTGGGAATTCTGGGGTGCAGCGACGGGTCACAGAGCGCCTGACACAGGAGAGGTAAAGGGGGTTGAAACTTCATTCTATAGCTGCGAAAGTTCCCGAGAATTGATGATGACGGGCAAGAACCACGCAAGAGTCGAGGCAGCTATTCATTCTTTGAGAACCAAACTCCGTCTGTTTTAACTTCGGTTTTCTATTTTCTCGCTAAATCGATGGAGGATGAAAAAGGCAAACTTAGACGTTGGAATGTTGAACCGACGAAGGCAACGTCAAGAGAAAGTTTGGAACGGTACGAGGGAGAGTAAGGCCTACCCTTGCGGGATTGTTTGAGTTGTAGCAATCTATTTATTCAGTAGTTAAGCAAAAATAATGGAATTGAACGTAATTAATGAATTCAGTTGACGCCATGAATTAGTATACGACTAGGTAAAATATCAAGAGGATCACGGTGCTTAAAAAATGCATACAGGGGTTTAAAACGAAAACCTGAAGTGAAGAATTTGTGTAATACACCGTCAGTACACAACGATTAATTTTAATTATAAATAGGAATTTCATCATACGTTATTTTAACTTTTACTGTAAAATTAAACGGGATCCGACTGAGTGCTACTTTATTTTACCTTAAAAATGTTCTTCATTGGCCTGTAGATGACCGTTTAAGGTCGAAACATGTAACCGTAATGTGACCTGATTATTTATATTATATCACTGTACTGATATATTGTTGTGTACTGACGGTATATAATACATTACGTGTATACAAATTTGTTAATACAGAGCGGGATGGCCTGTGTCAAACTGAAGTGAAGGACTGTCTTGATGGCAGGATAATATTAATATCTATTTTAAGAGAAGGTGTTATTGCATTGTTGGGTTTCATCTGGCTTAGAATATGATTCAGTGGCGGCTGCCGTGATTACACCAATGGATTCTCTGGTTCCGTGAAATGTAGGGATTATATCGGCCGGCTAGGCAAATATCATCTTTCAGGATTTGAGACCCTCACAACAGTGTTGATGAAGATCCAAGTATGTGAAACGTCGTTAGGCAGGGGTTGTAACTACATTACCGGGACACATCTTAACAAACTTGAAGTCCTGAATTTTGATTGTCTTCTTCTCGGAGAGACGTGTGTTTGTGCATAGAAAACGGGCAGAGAGAATAGAGAAGTGAGGATAAGCGACTTCCTTGTTATTCTTCTTCTCTACCTGACCTTCTTTCTATTACATTCTGCATCAAAACTAATTTGTTAAGTGGTCTTAATACACAGTAACAAACTTAAAATTCGTCGGTGGCCACCACAATTCTTGATAATCTGTCGAGTCTCTAAACCGTAATCTGTAAAACATGAATTAATTCTCAGGTAATTTAATGGCCTGTCAGTATGTGGTCTACGGTGCAATTCTCCTCAGAATGGACACCTAAATTATTCATCTGCAGGATATGCTCCAGACTTCTTGTCATCACGTTTATTTTCGAAGTGATTTGTAGTGACTGTCTTGTTGCTGAGTGAGAATGTTGACCTAAAACTAGGCTCAGAGAAAACTAGTTACCCTTTTATTATGATATTTCGTCGCCAGGATTCTGGACGTCCTAGTAGAGAGGTATGGGTGTTAGGGTACAGGGTGCTGAAGAAAGTGTTCGGAAATAAGAGATGTCAAAGAATAAGGAGCCTGAGAAAACTTCCTCCTAGTTTTGATTAAGTGCAAGTGATTGTAAAAGAAGTGACACACGCTGAAACAAGTAATTTTTTAGAAGACCATGATGTGGAATTCGAAGTAGATATCTCGCACCACATCAGTCAAAACATTGCATTTCCCGCCTCGCGGTTTACTATGCCTTCAGAGCACGGCATTGTAATACTTACAAATAACATAATGACAGTATGACATTGATTGATCACTCGGGATTCTCCACATGGCGCTCAGATAATAAAGTAGAAATGCGAGAGAGATTCTGTTAAAACAATGTGTTCTAGCTCGTAAAATCAGATGGGTTATCTCGTGGAACGGTTTTAATAAAGCAAGATTTAGCGCTGAACATCCTGCTACCTGCCACAGAGAGGAAAGCATGTCATTTGGAGCAAAGAGGCAGTGAAGATAGGGTTAGGCATATGAAGTAAACCCGGTTCCCTCAGTGACGCAAACGTTGATGCTGAACGTTGCTTCCATTCCTTTTCTCGTCCTGGGAGGAAAAGGACGGGCCAGACCTGCAGCTAACTTCACAGTGTAACTGAAGAAAAAAATCCTACTAGATACCACTTATTACTTTATTATGCTTATGTTATGCTCAACATGTTTCGGGCACCATTATGTCCATCATCAGGAGCTCACGACGATAGCGTTGGTTACCACATAGGCCGTCTGGTTCTCGTGTTGCTGCTGGTTGGGAATTAAGTGCAGGCAAGATGGATGAGTGTCCGGACCGAAGGCTGTAACACAGTCTTCGGTCCGGACACTCATCCATCCTGCCTGCCTATGTGGTAACCAACGCTATCGTCGAGAGCTCCTGATGATGGGCATAGTGGTGCCAGAAACATGTTGAGCATAACATAAGCATAATAAAGTAATAAGTGACATCTAGTTGGATTTTATTCTTCAGTTATCAAGATGATGCACGGTCCATTACACATCAAACTTCACAGTGTATTGTATTAAAAAATTTTAACGTTACGTATTTCCTCAGCTATTTAGGATTTGTTTTAGCGTTTACTGTAATTTGTGCTGTTCTGTATTGTAACACGCTGTAGTCTGGTAGATGGTAACTAACGTTTCCTATGAACCTGCTGCTTCCATGTTTGCGGTTTAAGTAAGCAAATGTGGAAAAATATGTATTTATATGGGAAAGGATGTAAAGTCTCAACCCATTTCTTCTCTGCTAAGTGTCTGCTCCAAAATCCTGGCAAAGTAAGCAACTATCAAAGTGAACCGCGTCATAACCCAGAAAGTCCCAGCCACCATCACAGTCTTTAAAAATTTACTGTCCTTCTGGCCTTCTACTTTCTTGTGTATTGATTACTGAATGTTCCTTTACTATGTTAGTTTCGCTGCCTTAAACCGTAAACGCTGCTAAAGTACGAATTGGGAAGGATGCAGAAGGAAACTGTCGTGGCCTATTGAGGCATTAACCTATCAGTTCACAAATAAATCTGTCTGGTCTCCGACAGAGAGGACCGATACTTCCTGAATACAAAGAAGTGCTAAGCTCCTTCCCTTTTCTCCCTTCTTTCTTTTACTCTGCCCGTTTATTAGTTTTTCCGTCCTGCGTCTCTATGTAAAATCCTTAATTCATTTGAACTGACCAGTCAAAACGGTTCTGTAGCTTCGTTAATAAATAAAATTATTGCCCTCCTTTAGGCGGAATACAAAGTGATTGTTTGAAGAATTATCTACCTGTATGTGTAGTTAAATACGAGTCGAAGGCAGAATGTAGATCCATCAGGTATGGTACACGTCGTACACAGATTGTTTTGTTTATTATCTGATAACTGTGTGGTGAATTGTTTTTGTACAGAATGCATTGTTCAATACTTTGCATAGTGAATATTTGCGCACAGATTCTATTTTTCTTTGTCTGATATGGTGAATGTTTAGACACAGATTCTGTTTTTGACGATTTGCTGACCGTGTATCTCAGTATATTTATCTCAGTATTTAACCAAATTGATGCACAAAATTTTTTTCACAATAAGTTTTATTTCATGCCTGTACATGTTTCGAACACATGTGTGAGAAACATGTAGAGGCATGAAATAAAACTTACTGTGAAACAAATTTTGTGCATCAAGTTGGTAAAATACTGACATAAAAGCAGATTCTGTTGTTCATTGTCAGACATGGTTCATGTTTGGGCAAGGATTCTGTTGTTCATTATCCGATATGGTGCTATTCTAATACAGATTGTGTTGTTCATTACTTGGACAGAAGTTCTGTTGTTCATTATCTGACATGCTGCATGTTTGAGCGGATGTTATGTTCATTATCTGATACGGAAATATGTGGACTGAATTTCTGTTTTTCATTATCCGTTTTGGAGCATGTTTGGACACAGTTTCTGGTGCGCATTATCTCGCACATCCTGCAGCTTGGTTCAAGTGACATTTATTCGGAAGTTCCTTTTTTCACATTTCTGCCAAATACGGACTATTCTACTGATGTTTCCTGTAATTTTTTCTGTCTCTCATGTGATTACTGGAAAGGCGGCATATTAAGTATGCTACGGATTGGACGACCAAGGGTTTGATTCCCGAAAAGGGCGAGATTTTTCTTTTCTCCAAAATGACCCTACTAGCTCTGAGACCCGATCAGTCTTGAATTTAATATAAGCTATTGGCTATTTTCAGATAGCAAAGCGGCCAGAACATATATTAGGCCCCTAAACACCTTTCGATGCCCAGGTTAAGAACGTATGGAGCTATACATCTACGCCCCTTGCATGTCATGCACAAGAAGGTATTTGACTTTGCCTCTGCTATTTTCACTGCCACTTACTGCTCGGCACCGTGAAGTTCAAAGTTCATCGAAATAAGTCATTTCCTCTTATACAGCGTCGCTAAATAATCTATATTCTATCTGTTGTGTGGGCCGGGTAGCTCAGTCGGTATAGCGACTTACTACGGGCTGGAAGACCCAGGATAGAATCCCTGTGGGAACGAGATTTTCTGCCCGTCCAGACCGGCCCTGGAGCCCACCCAGCCTCCTGTAAAATGGGTACCAGGTCTTTCCCGGGGGTAAATGTGCGGCCGGGGCGTGCTGCTGACCACTCACCCCCTTCTAGTGCCGCAGTCATGGAAGAGTAGAGCTATACCTCTACCCACCCTCTGGGCCACACAGGGCCTGTAACGGGGTCACTTTACCTTTACCTTTTATCTATCTATTGTATCTCGCATCTTCACACACGTTTCTTGATCTGGGAATTCATACTAAAACCCACTTTTAAAACTGCATCCTATTAGTAGATTTTGGGCGCTTTTCGCAAAATTGCGAAAAGCGACTATTATATTAGCTTCGTAATGTCTGCCTGTCTGTCTGTCCATCCGCAAGTCGGTCAGCATGGAAGCACAGGCTCTCACTGACGAATTCTTATGATATTTGATATTTGAGTATTTTTCTAACCGTTGTCGAAAATACTCAAATTTCATTAAAACCGGACATGAATACCTGGTGCTCTACACGAAGACCCATATACATTTTTTATTATGTCTTGCTCATTTCTATTTATAAATATAGAATTATTTCAGAAAAAAATGTGTGGGGAAAATCAAAACGCATGTTTTATTTTCAGTAACACCTTTTTTTTTCTTTAAATCGTGCCATTTATGACGTAATGTGGAAACATATGCTAGAGCCGGGCACGCCACAGATGACAATATGGCGCATGCTCGTTGCATGCTGGACACCTACGGCTACAAACACACACTCACAATATGTAATACTTATTGCTTTTCCACTGCAACAATCGTTGCTCGGTCACGCCCCAATGCTGCGCTGTACGTACATTGCACGTCTTGCTATACATGTATTTATCTCAGTATCTAACCAACTTGATGCACAAAATTTGTTTCACAATAAGTTTTATTTCATGCCTCTATATGTTTCGAGCACATGTGTTGGAAACATGTAGATAAATATACTGAGATGCACGGTCAGCAAAACGTCAAAAAATTGGTATACATAGTAATTTGTAATTTGTAATGATATTATATAATAAAAAATCAACATTTCCTAAGAACGCTTTTTAGTATAGAAGCGTGTTTCAGATACAAGCAATGGAATTATTTTTATACGCTAATACTTCGTTTTATACGTACTTCAGAGTGTTTCCTAACCTGGTTTAAATTATTTTCCCAACACAGCACGTAGCCATTTCATTATTACGAAGACCCAGTTTTTCGTCAATACATGTGCATAGTGACAAGTTTTAAATTTTTAGCAGTTCCATGAATTGTAATCAGAACCGATCAGTATATTATTATTATTATTGATTTCCTGTCTTATAGAAAAATATGACAAAATATTTGATTTACGAAATTAACGCAAAACATTTAATTACCTTTTCATAAAGCAGACATGTTACTAAGCTGTAAGTGGCCAAAGATTCACACGCACTGCTCTTAAATAAATATTATTGTTACGTGCTGTTGGACATAATGGGATAGAAATCTAAATCAACAGAATCTACGTGAACCTATTTATTTAGTCTTTATTTCTAACAGAATATAGCTTCATAGTTACATCACCATGTTCATTCTGCAGCAAGTCAGTAAATTTCACCTTCAAATCTCATATTTTGGAACATTCTTAACAAATTGCTATCTTTGCTATAGCTGAAAAGATTTCAAGGAGTATTTTTCCAAAAATTCTTTCAGCGCTTTTAACACATTGCTATGAAAATTTTAAAGTGATCTAAAATTTATTTCCCTCATATAAGTGTTTAATTCAGGAAACATGAACCCTTTATACGTAAAACGAGTTCAGTAAGATTGTTGAGCAAAACCGATTGACTGGAACACGTGTTGTGATAGCAAAAGCCGTCGGTAACTGGTGCCCTGTCAAGATCTTGCCAAAATTTTACTGTAAGATGTTCTGGAGGCTTAAAGTCGCAATGCGAATAATTCCCTGCTTATCATGAAGTGAGATAAGTGTGCATTTGAGTATTCGTTTTAATATTCGCTCTTTTTTGCGTGTCGAGGCTTCTAGATATTAGAATACCGCATATACTTCTCAGTCCTTCCCGAAGGCCCGGTTCTCCTCACCACTCTTCACCCGTTCGTTTTCGGAAATATAGGGTTCAAACAAAAATCGTAACGCGTTGAGCAGACTTCGCTTCTCATGGTTTTTAACAAACAATCAAAGTACTATGCCTGTAAACACTTAGACCTAATTGAAAACAAAGTATCTATTGAACTCCTCTGACTCTTTAACACAATAACTCTTACTCAGGTACTCCCGCGCTCCAACATGCTCCCTTGATTAGATTTGCAGTTTCTACAAGGCGAGTGTAGCCTAAATAAATGCAATCAATATCAGTCACACCACAACTCTTGTTTGTTTGACAAATAGGCGCTATCGTCTACTGACTAGAGCTGTCGTGTTAGTGATAATTATTTTATTTATATATTTATTTATGGCAAAAACACATCACGGGTTATCGCACCTGAAAATTGTTAGTGCCAGTCAGGCATGTACTATCAACCACTTCAAATACATAAAAATAAAATTGTCTAATAAATATAGATGTGAAGTGTCGTGTATTGATTTTCTTAATTTATGTCAAAGACACACAACAGGATGTCAGACGCAAAAATTCATTATGTCACGTAACATTCCCCGCAAATTTCAAAATCCTTCTTGGTTCACTAACTTCACAAAATCCCTTCCATTGTATCCTCCTAGTATATGCTGCCACTTCGACATAATGTGTGGTGTCAGAGAAGGTGAAGGGACAGAGGAAACACGAGAAGTAACAGAGAGAATTGGATAAGAAGGAGGAATTGGCAATCTTCCCTTTTCCGGTGGGATAGAATCTGCTTTAAGTCCTTCCGCGTTACTGCTTCTGCTGCAACTGGCCCTGTCCTTCGCTGACACATGTATATAAATACAGCCAGCTGTACCAGGCTTTCTGGTAATGCTGCAAATCTTTGTTCAGTGCTTTAAAATATACTGCAGCCGATGACTTTCTGTTATTCTCTTCTGTAAGTCTAATTCGTAGACATACACCAGGATTCACCAAACATCTGCCTACCCAGGACAACTTAAAGACAGAGAATACATAGATGCACACTCATGCCCCAAGTGGGATGTAAACCCAGGATCAAAAATTCCGAGCAGTAGCAAAATACGTGCATTAGACAGCACGGTTACGTTTGTATTTGTAGCAGTCGTGCTAGGCACATATTCGTGTATCTTTACTTCATGGTTTATTCAGTTTGTTCACCGTCGCTGAGGCAAAATGCTTTTTATTTGTTGAACGATGGACTAACCACAGTTTACTGAAATTAGAAGGTAGTCTGTTTCCACAAAGGAGAAGTCAGTAAATATTCGTTTGGATTCTATGCATATGTAAATTTATATCATGTGATAAATTGGTAAATATAATGAAGATATTTACGTCTGAAAAATAAAATCCAACTACGTGCCACTTATTATTTTATTGTACTTCTTATAGGCCCAACATGTTTCGGGCACTACTATACCCATCAACAGGAGCTCGCGAATATAATGTTGATTACCACATTGCTCGTTTCGTTCTTGGTTTGCTGTAGGTTGGAGGTTAGGTGCGGTTAGGCTGGAGTAGTTTCCGGGCTCTACTCCAGGCTACCCGCACCTAACCTCCAACCTACAACAAACCAAGAACGAAACGACCAATGTGGTAATCAACATTATAGTCGCGAGCTCCTGTTGATGTGCATAGTAATGCCCGAAACATGTTGAGCCTACAAAAAGTACAATAAAATAATAAATGGAATCTAGTTGGTTTTATTCTTCAGTTATCACAATGATGCACGGTCCAACAAACTTCAATTATTTACGTCTGATTGTAATTCATTTTTGTAACATTCCTCAACGAACTTAATTATATGTTATATAGTCATTGCACACAATGGTTGCATGGACTCAATATCTCCTGTAGGAACGATACACGAAAGTTTGTTCTTTTTTGTCATTATTTGGACTTATCTCTAGGTTAATGCACGCAGATTTATAAAACAACAGAATTTATGCCATGAATCCTCCAATACGTGACGACACAACCTTCAATAACGTAACACTGGATCTTTGTCAAAGCCGCTGTGTAAACCTCAATTCACACAATAGAATATCGTGATAAAACGACCATATAGAGTCGCACGTACGCTTTTCATCTTAAACAAGCAGCTTTATCGGAACAATTTACTTTGAACACTTAAAACACAGGAGTAATTATGTACACCACCTGCTTTATATTAAGTAAATTGACGTAGCACAATTCTGTATTTATGTGTTTTGTATGGTTCTCAGAATTACGGTTGATCAGTATTTTCCGAAGCAGCTTCAAACACTTGGTCTTTGTGAAGGTAACGCCCTGCAGTAAGAGATTAAGTTGAAAGTAAAGGTAAGGAAAATGCGGGTGTCCTTACACCGGACATGCAGCTGTACCCGGAGTAGCGGAATGACTTCACATTTCCTTAACCTCTGCGCAAGAGCTAGGCGATGGCTCATCTTCACGTCCCGCCTACTTCATCACCTGAGGAGGAGATCCCGCTGCCCATTGAATGGGAGCCTGGGTGGGCCTAGAGCCAGGTTTTGGTACTTAAAAAATAAAATCTAATCTTCGAGTCGGCAATAAAATCACGATATCTCGGCCCTCCTAGTATCTATACAGGCTACCCTATTCCTAGAACTGCTGAATTTTAGAATATAAATTAAAACAATTGCAGGTTTTCAATAATTTATTTATATATTTGAGAACAACTTTAACAAATCAAAATTCTATTCCGGAAGAAATTAAGAGCAGATTGAGGTCAGGAAATGCTTGCTATCAATCGGTGCAGAATCTTTTGTCTTCTAGGTTGCTACCCAAAAATATAAAGATTTAGATATATAGAACTATAATTTGACCTGTTGTTTTGTGTGGGTGTGAAACGTGGTCGCTGACATTGAGGGAGGAAAGGAAGCTGGGGGTGTTTGAGAACATGGTGTTGAGGAGAATATTTGGATCTAGGAGGGACGAGGTAACAGGGGATTGGAGGAGACTGCATAACGTGGAGCTAAATGATCTGTATTCCTCACACAACATTGTACGGGTGATAAAATAGAGAATAATGAGATGGACTGAGCATGTGGCGCGTATGGGTGAGGAGAGGGGGTGTATAGGGTTTTGGTGGGGAAACCGGAGGGAAAGAGACCACTGGGGACACCTAGGCGTAGATGTGTGGATAATATTAGGATGGATCTCGAGGAGGTGGGATGTGGGTATATGGACTGGACTGGGCTGACCCAGGATGGGGACAGGTGGCGGACGCTTGTGAGTGCGGTAATGAACCTTCGGGTTCCGTGAAATGCGGGGAATTTCTTGACTAGCTGCAAACCAGTTAGCTGCTCAAG
>Ga0136643_10015387_pt1 | contig 11497 bp, 5 predicted proteins | sample TergutLab28metaG_FD_96883 | JGI IMG/M metagenome (GOLD analysis project Ga0136643, IMG submission 96883) | Labiotermes labralis P1 segment gut microbial communities from Petit-Saut dam, French Guiana - Lab288 P1 (version 3) (version 3) | ecosystem: Host-associated > Arthropoda: Insects >...
ACTGAAGAATAAAAAACCAACTAGATGCCACTTATTATTTTATTGTACTTCTTATAGGCTCAACATGTTTCGGGCACTACTATGCCCATCATCAGGAGCTCGCGACTATGATGTTGATTACCATATTGTGCGTTAGTTGGATAAAAAGTGTTTAACGCTGTATAATGTTTGCAATTAAAAGCATAGTTAAGTGACACTTAGAGAAGTGAATTTTACCATTTTAACGTGTCAGTATTCTCTCTGGCAATCTTCCTATGGAATTTCCAAATACTTGTTCGTTCAGAAGTCTTCACTCCACCACAAACCTCAGCATGCATCGCCCTGTACTGCTATTCTCCTTTATGAAATCAGACTGAAAAGAGCATTTCTCCCAACCTCATGCTCAAAGTCACAGTCCTGCACACGGAAAACAATTCGGTTCTGAGCTAGAGCATTGGATTACTTCACGCCTACAAAGCACAGCGAAAGAAAAAGGCTTGATACCATGTGAAGTCCACTAATTTACTTTGGTCTCCTCATCGATTCCGTACTTCATAGCATGGTGGTGTTCTGATTCATTTTCTATACAAGCACCAGGGTTTACATACCACGTATTGCGGGTCAGGTCCAGCGGGAAATACAACACGCACAGTTGGAACTAGTGCCCACGAACCAATCCTAGGAATGATGTTCTCTCGCTCTGGTGTAAATTCCGGATACGTAAGCGTTTCTATTATGGTACAGATGACTGGCTTCTGTGCAGCAACTTATGGTAATTACTTCATATGAAAATATATTATTGAGTACAGTGTGCTGAGGAGGATATTCAGCACAGCACAGCCAACTTGTGAGAGACGACCGTGAACAGGACTTCAATCGAAACTACCTAAGCTATGGATTATGTAAAACGTTAATAAATTAAGAACCATTTATGGGAAACATTCTTCAACTTCCTCTCTTTAGGTCCTTCCGTCTTTCCCCATTCATTCATTCTTCCTTCTTTTCTTGTTTGCTTCCTTTTTAGGAGTTCTTTACCCAGCAAAAAAGCCTTATGTGTGCAGATAATTTCCGTTCGTTTTGCTGTCCGTCAGTTTGTCCATTTGTGACCTGATATATGTGACTAAACTGTTTCTGGGATTTTCACAAAATTCGGTAAAACGGTTCGCTATAAACAGATGTTGAGCCTGCGCATGCGCAGTGGTGAAGTTAACTACGCCGTATGGGTCAGTCGGCCATGACAGGAGGAGCTTCAGACTCTTACACCAACCAGAGTTCGCACTAGCACACGAACACAAAGAAGCACAGCATAAATTGTTAAACATTTTCTACTAATTTGGGCACTACTGTGACAGAATCGTTTAATGTAATGACACATTAGTAAAAAATCGAAACATTTCCATCTCTGATAAGCGGCAGATTCGTATTTCTGTTGTTTTCCTGCTGGTCCTCATAAACACTGAAATGAAATTAACTTTACATTCGAAAGTACAAGGAAACAAATTCGAGGGTGGCAAAAATGAACCTGAATATCGTTTGTATATTTATTATTCGACAGATTGCTTTATTGCGTTTGTGTCTTTACAGCGTGAAATCAATCCGAATGAAATAAAAATCATTACAATGAAAAAGCTTACGCGTAAATAGGAGGACAGTATTAAATGCATCACGAAGTAACAGACTGAGATGATGTGGACTAAATTAATCTGAATCGTAACGGAGACCAATGGCAGGCTAATGAATCTTCTTTCCGGTCGTCCTCATCAACGCCAGGTTGTCTTTTTTACTCGAAGAAGCAAAAGACATTCACAAAATGCAAACATCAAACACTCTTATCGTCAAATTTCTTTTCTTTTCTTTTACTCAATTTCTTGCTTAGTCTGCTTTTAGATCTTCCCCTTCGACTCTTTATTTTCTACATTATTTTTGGTCTTTTTCTTCTTCCATTTCCTTGAGGATTTCAGTTCAGTGCGTTCCTTGTTCATGTACTCTCAGATTCCGTACGAGTTGCGGAATTTCTTAACCAGTCTGACAAGTACTATAGTCAAGATTCAGGCCTTCTGGGATGTTAAACGATTCGATTAGCAAATATTTACCGTCGCTTCGAAGGAGAACTGTGTGCCCATCCTCAGGGTTAGGCAGTCCAAGAAAGGTTTTATCTTCTTAGGACTGTTTTCTATGCAGTTACGGACGCAGTTCTCCTATTAGTTAATTATAAATTGCAACTATTGTTTACAGCATTTAATTATTTAGACAGAGGTTTTGTAACTGCTTGTCACAGTCATCCTAATCTGATACGGACGAGGTATGAAATGCCTGTCATGTATCCAGTACTTCCCGTTTGCAGCTATGACCTTGGGTATGAACTTGGCATTTTCACACGATCTGTGGGAATATCTTGAAGGATGAAGGTAACCCTCAGGGGTGGCCTCAAATACACACCTGCCAAAAATGTACAAGGGAATGCGTGTTTATTTTCTGATACAACAGGCGAGTAAGCTTTATTGTTCCTTCATACAAAGGTACTTAATAAAGAAGGCTGTGTATGGATTGTCAGTTTATGTAATACTGTAGATGAAATTACACTCCGATCCACCATTCTGAATATTGTTGGTTTCCTTGCGCAGTACTTGCGTTCTGCAGACTCTAGTGGTAAAATGCTTATTTCCCTTCCTGTTAAAATAATGACAAATGTAAACCCTCAATCATGTATTTTTAATTAAAATAAAATATGATAACTTGCTTACAAAGTACTTCTTTCATTCACCAGTTAGACAATCAAGTTTCTGTGTCTGATTTACCGATTAGGCAGCCAGTTTCTTTCCAAGGTTCGTAATTTCGGTACCTAGTGCTATTACCGTTTTCATGAAAAAGCAGGCAGAAATACAGAACTTCATTCTTTTCCGCTGCGAAGCGTTGGATGAAAGAAAATATTCCAAGAATTTTTAACGGATTCAAACTACCGACAATTTACGGAGATAGCGGTATTATTTTTTGTTTGAACCAGTTCACACGCGTGTGAGATGGGAAAGGAATATAAAACTTTAGACACGGCAACGTAGAAGTGGATCTCAAACAAATGGGGTAAGAAAGAGGCCGTGGAATCCATTCAGTGTAGTCGGCAGATACCAATGGCAGACGATAATAAATATTCGGTCAATAAAAAAAGTAGAATTTACTGGCTAGCTGAGATGACTCTCATCTTCATAGAAGGACTACATCAACCGTTCGGACGAAGGATATGAGGGTGCGAACCAGCAGCAGTCCGCGGACCACCGGTTTAGGATCTCGAATGTGTACTGACTAAGCTGCAACATAGTTCTGAGAAAGGAGAATAAGATAAAGGAACTACTTGGGATTATCCAAGTTAAATACCTTGAAACGCAACGCAATTGTTCACCTTGCAGAAGCATTGCTACTCCACGTTTCGCAACTTCGTGTTTGTTGTCGTGCTTATTACGTAAACGATAACTTACTGAAGTTTCGGAAAAATTATCAGTTAGTGTGTGCTGCTCGAGAGATAAGTACGTTAAATTACAATGTGTTTCAATTATCCTGGCAAACAATATACGTCATGAGAAAGTCAGACTTCCCACTGTTCTTTTAAAATATGAGGTTACACCAGAGGAACGCATTTAGAACTTCGCTTCCATTTAAAGTAAGGCATTCCTCCTGTCAAATTACACAGCAATTGTACTGCAAGGCGCGTCCATTTGAGGTCTCTGAAAGCGAAACCGTCACCTTCCAACGTAATAAGCGGAAATGTGGTTCAAACATTTTCTCTTGGTATGGAACTCGATACTTCATTGCCGCGTGCAGTAAAATCTGCCGCTAAACAATTCCCTGAGCCAGTAAAAATTCAGTCCACTAATACCTCTTTTTTCTAGGGGAAAGTATGAGGATTTCCGAATATATTTTGTATGGGCTTCTAATGTACCCATGCGTGCTGCATGTATTATCGACTTCATATTTTTGGTCGAACCCTCTTAGTGACAACGGCAAGATGTCGCTTTGCAAACGCCACCACCTTCTATTGCATGTACATTATTATTGGACGGCATCAGTGGCAAGATGTTGTACCCTTAACTGTATGAACTGTCAAATAATCATTTATGGGTTTTCAATTTTGGAATCTGAGATTACACTGACCGCATACAAATAACTAAACGAAAACTCTATCAATTAATTAAAAGTTTATAATTTTTACATTTACAAACAAAAAAAAAACACAGACAAATCGTAAAGAAAAACAATAGTAGGGGAAAGCGTGGAGAGTTCCCACACATTTAAACAAACTGCAAATTACTTGTAACACCAGATGACCTTCATGTACATTGTCCATACTGTGACTGGAAACTGAGGCTGCACTGTGCACCGTACGCCGCAAGGAATGTTCTGTACTACCTATCTTCTGTATTACAATTCTGATTTACGAAAACTCTTGTCTTTACCGATTTCAACAGGTTTTATAACGTTTGTGTAAGGGGAACGCGATCTCTTCCCCGGATTAACATGTGCACTATTGTGTGGTTTTTCCGTAAGTTCTATATAGTGTATAGGTGTGATGATGGCCTGGATGTAGGCCGAAACTGTTAACCTAGAAGAAATGGTGACTGTATTGTACAGGGCTGTGTAATAATTAAATATATCTATTGGTTGTTTAAATAGAAGTGGTTAACCACTGTGAGACTTTTCAGCGAAGAATGAAAATTATTCACCTATTTATACAATTTTCTTCACCCTGCTGTTAATGGTAGATACTCCCTCTCTCAACAAGATTGCAACAAGGGTGGGGTAAGTGCGGGGCTCCCCTCGGGTGCAATTCATTTAGAAGGGAAAAATAAAAAATTGTAAGGTTAATGTATGAAATATAAAACCTAAAGTCAGAAAACAAATTCTTCTGTATTTATTTAGATGAATGGAGGTAAGTGGATATGAGGAAAGCATACGGTTATGCTTTGACACCAATCCTTCGTTTTTCCACACAGTCACCAAACCGATTCAGACACACTTCATAGCGTAAGATGAGACTTTCAAAGTCCTGACGGTAATGGAAACGTCCTGCTCTCGCAGCCACCCCTGGATCTCGGGCTTTGATGATGTCGTCAAATGGGTATCACCCAGACCGACAGTAGCATTTATGAAAACTTTTTTTCTCGCGACTCAGAATATGAAATACATTTTGGACCGCGACCTAAGCAAATAATTTATAATCCGAGTTTTCGTAAAAGAAGAGAAAGAGGAGCACATATACTTCCAAGTTTGAATGCACTGAACTGAAGACGTCTACTAGACATTGTAAATATTAATAATAATACGAGAAAGAAGGCTGTTCTTATTGTTTACTAGGAAAGGAGGCATGAAAGGCAAATTTTATATGCAGTTACACTACTGTTTTTAAATAAAAAGAGTGTTTGCTTTATACGAAAACAGGAAGCAACCAAGAAATAGAATTAAAATGTATTTACTCATTCATTCATTCTTTCACTTGTCCACTTACCAGTGTGTCGCGTTCATGATCCCGTCCCAATCTACAATACACACAGTGAACTAACTACACACATACCACGTGCACTGCTAAGCGTCTTGTTGTCCTTCGCAAACATGTCAAAGGCGAAACCAAAGATCGCACATGTAGAACTCACGGCGCACCGGCCTCTGAGTCAGACAGAGGACGGCTATAGCCAGAGGTGTGGCGAAAGGAACACAAACAGCCGCAAGTGCCCTCCGACCAGGGGGTTCCGGAAATTTGGCTGCATTAATACTTGGGCTGTCTGCCTCAACAAAGCGTTTGGCGACTTCATTCTATGTGTCGGAGGATTCCAAGGAAATAAAACATGCAGTGGACAACGCGAACTTCGCGCAGGCGAAACAGAGGAAGAGAAAGGAGGAAAGCAGCAACTCGGTGAAGAAACACTTGTCAGCCACAGACGGTTCGTGACCGCAAGTTTAAAAAACACTGGCCTGTAGAAATACCATACTCATTTATAAATTAGGACTGCTGAAATAATCTCTCTGATTATCATATGCTTACTTATTTACTTACTTATTCCATGGAGTAGAGTCCTTCTTGAGAAGCCAACCGGTTCTCAGCTAGGCAAGAAATTCTTCGCATTTTATGGAACCCGAAGGTTCATTACCGCATTCACAAGTGCCCGCCACCTGTCCCTATCCTGTGCCAGCTCGATCCAGTCCATGCCCCCACATCCCAATTCCTGCAGATCCATCTTAATACTACCCTCCTATCTAGGCCTAAGTCTCCTAAGTGGTCTCTTTCTAATATTCATTTTGTTTTCCCACAGTACCTCATGTTACTGCAATTTCACGATTAGCCGAGCATGTTTAAGAACAATTTGCTGATGTCTGGACCGAGGAGAGAGGAAACAAGAAGGAATTAGAAACCAAACAGCGAGGAATTTCGTCACTTTTATCGATCCGATACTCTTGGGGCGACAAAAATGAGAGAGGAGACTTGCTGGACGGATATAAATATATGAAACTGACGTCGGAAAGCCTCAAAGAATTTCAAGTGGATCAAAATAAATCTTTGAGACTCAGAAAGGTGTTGATGGGATTCCTCTACGTTAGAAAATGGTCCAACGGCAGGTTTGTGGAAGAACGATAACAAACCTTTGGTTTTCACAAAACTAGAAAATTGACTGACTAGCCATTCGACTACGAACGTTTTAAGGACTTTCCTACATACGAAGGTAGTTGTTGAAGGCAAAGACACAGGCTGTCCCAACTCAATTCTTTCATAATTTTTGGCAGTCTTTCCAGGTAAATGTAGGAACAGTAAACCTAAAGTTAGCAAATTTGGCCTTTACATTTATTTCCAGTGTAGTATGCATTTAAACTAAACAAAACTTCCCACTGGTTTAGTATCGTTAAATAATTTACGAACATACCAACCAGGAAGCGGAGACATTCTAGATCGAACTACATATACACCTTGAACAGTGTTACAACTGTGCAATTCTGACAATCAGCAAGGTAAACGATGTTATTCATAAACGTTTAAGTTAGTCAAGATGTATCAACGGGAAGGCTTTTAATTCCTTTTTGTATCAACCGGAGCGCCCTTCCGGTATGTTCCGGGCAATTTCGGGCGCTGATTTGAAAGCCATTAGTCTACTGCTAATGTTCTGTTCTTTCGGGCTTGAAATGCCTTTGCAGAGTTAGCCGTGACCTTGCACATCTGTGCTTATCATCTTTCCATGCCATCACGCTATCAAATAAAACATGAATATTCGTGTGCCGACTTGCATTTAAAATTAGATTCCGCTTTGATCGAACCAATAATTTATGCTGTTAGTAAGTTCTACATTTGGACTCATTTCGTGGAAATATAACATATTAATCTGTTCCCTGGCATCCAGTTCCTCATTGACTGTTCAACAGCAAGGACTGGAGAATATATTCACCTGTAATACACAAATATTTCGAATGTGTTCTGTGCAAATTTTCGTACATAGGGGGCCTTGATGTTTGTTTACTGTGGACACAAATCTACTGTCGCAAAGTCATACCCACTACGGACATACCCTGGATACAAGACTTCTCTTTTAGTTACGTAGACTCGTAGAACCCTATATGAAATAATGTTTGAAACGAAGGCTTTAGATGAGCACTCAAATCATGTGGGATGTTACGCTGTGTCGTGGAACAAAAAGATTCAGACGTCTTCACTCTCAGGGTCACGCAGATCAAAAAGATTCTTCTAATGTTGATGACTGTCTATTGTGACAAACAGTCCTGCGCTGGAGATCAAAGAACACAGCCGCTTATCGGAAATTTAGAATTTTACAATCTCCGGCATCGGTCTGATGATAACATATTTTTCGATTCGTGCATTTACTACGTCGTGTATGGCCAAGTCTAGAAGCGCCAGTTTTCAGAGCCACGGTAAACCCAACAAGAGAATCTCGTGTTCTGAACGAATTTGTTTAATCCACTGACAGAACAGCCGAGGTATTGAACTCGCGGCCAAGCCGCGTCACATTTGAATAATGAACACGGCTGTGTTGTAAGGAATCGATATGTGCTGGACTTATGCACTTGAATAAACGAAAGGAAGTTCGCCGTTTCTTACTACGTATGACAACTGTAGACATACACGGCGGTTATATTTAGCTTTCCAAGAATTTAAGTGCGTAGTGGGTACGTTAATGCATTCTGCCACTGGTTCGTCCTTCACAGGAACGAAGTTTCTTCATTTCAATATGAGAAATTTTCCTCCATACGTATCCAACCATAACAAACAAGATAAACAATATTTACTTTAGCCAGTTTTTTTTTGGTGCCCAGTCGTCCCGATAGGGTACCGACCGGAACAACAAACATTCAGTTCCTTTTGGCACGTTTTTCGTCCGTCGAAGTTACAAAGTTAACAGACTCTAACGTGAAGACCAAACAAACGGATTCGATACTGGCCACGCGTCCTGTAGGCCTGCAGAAGGGTTGAGAGAGAAGGAATAATGTACAAAAATGCCTGGGCAAAAACAAGGAGAAATATCATGAAGGAGAATTGGTGTTGACACTATACCGTCACATGTCACTGCTGAATTATTAGCACTGCTACTTCGCATTCGGCGATTTTGGATACGAAAATGTGGAAACGCCCCATAAAGCAGGTCACGACCACATTTTTGTACATCCTTACCAATTCATCACTCTCATCCACGTATCATCTGATGAGTAGAAGTAGCGTTATTAAATAGCTTAACGCTCACCCAGCCTGTCGATTACGACTCTGTTTCGGGGCTCTAAATTGTCTAGTGTTCCAAAAACGCAAAATGATTAAAAAATTGGGCACAACGTATCGGAATACGGATGTTTCCGTTTTCAGGTAAAAAGAAAAATTAAGCCCGTTAGACCGAGTTATTCTCAATCTGTGAGAAATCTATTCAGTTCAGCCATCTCAATGCAGGTGTCTAAGATGGGGCTTTTTCAGCAAGAGGTACCAGAAATTCCTAATTAAGTGCCTTTAAAGGAAAAAGGTAAGAATTTCATCTTGCTTTCAGTAATAATTTCATTTTTTTATACTTGTCCCTGAAAAAAAATGTCAACTTCTTTATGATAAGAAGGGAGATATGAAAAAGACAGACACAGACAGACAGACAGACAATGTACGTATAAACGTAACACTGAAGCGCGTTAGCGAAACCACTATTGCTCTGGAAAAGCAATAAGTATTACACATTCCGAGTGTGTGTCTGTAGCTTTAGTTATCCAAAAAACAAATCGCATGCGCCGTATTATGTTAATCTGTGGCCTGTCTGAGTTTTCCATATTTTTCCACATTATTTAATAAAAGACACGACTTTAGAGAAAAAAAGTTTCTGAACACGTGTTTTGATTTTCTCTATACATTTTTTCGAAACATTTCTCATTATAAGTATAATTCAGCGAGATACTATCATAAATGTTAAACAGGTCTTCATGTAACTACCCATAATTCTTGTCGGATTTTAATGAAACATGAATTTTCTCGACACATTTTCGAAAATTACTGAAATGGCAAATTTCATGAAAAATCCGTCCAGTGGGAGCCGAGTTGTTCTATGAGAACAAAGGGACGGACAGACAGAACGAAACTAATTGTCGCTTTTCGCAATTTTTCGGACACCCCTAACAAGCGGTTCACTGTTTTAGATTTCTACAGCATATACACTAATAAGACAAAGAGTGATCAGTATGCAACTGGCCTTGGGATGCAGTGCGAACTGATCCGTGTGCATAAACCGCGCAGTTGTGAGACAGAAACATATTTTGTCAGGCGGTTGAACCAGTCTCAGGACCCTAATTACCTATATGAACACCGCGAGGCCTCAGAATCCACAACGGAACTTGTCACAGGCTGGTTGCATAAAAGTGCAAAATTGAAAGTTATCTTTTGAAAAATCTAGAGACATATGTGTTGCGCAAGCACGATGAAATGAATTATTCGAACTTTGTTTATAATGTGCGAACTTACCTTCAAGTCAACTTCAGTACGACAAAGGCAGACTTACCGGTAACGCCTAAACTAGGCGTCGTGTGAGGTCTCGTCCGGTCAGATGTACTGAAACGTACTCAAAACTGCAGGTAGTTAAATTCAAAACAGATGATGTGTTCGGTATGATTACAAGTTTGGAAAGCTGTATTCACATTGAAATGCTCTGATCTCTACTTACATTAATGGTGATACGATGATACATGATATATCCAAGTACAAATCAGTGTTTTGGCCTATACGGCAAAACTCGTGCCACATTTTTTCAAACAGAAGTTTAACATTCTCGTTAATAATGTACTCAAATTTCCGGGAAAAAAATACAAAGGAAAAATGCAGTGGAACTCAAAGTACTAAAAACAACTAACGTGTATAGAGTGCCGTTGAAAAGTTCTCACACTACATGGAAATTATTATTTATTTGATAACACATTATCTCTTGGTCTTGATGTGCACTTCCAAGCAAGTGTTTTTTTTTTGCTACTCAGGTGGCAACTCTACCTTCACTGGTGTTGAATCAGAATTCGAAAGAATTAACCGGGGAATAGCGTAGACTACTAACTACTGGCAATACTGCGAATGAAACAATGACAGAACCCAATCCAGGTTTCTGCAATGGTCAGCATGTAGGCTTGCTTCATTATTAGAAAGTTTCTGCAACAAATCCGAAAGTATTTCTCCATGTAATTTATTCAGACTTCGCCACATCGAAAAATGATGCAAGTAAAAGCTACAGTAATAACTCTTTTTTGAAAGATTTATAACATCTGAGTTTCAAAACAAGCAGCAGTTATATCTGAACGAAACGATGGTTGACTTTTGGTAATGTACATAATGTAACAGGTCTATCAAATTTAATCGAAATTGGTTCAGTAAGGTCAGGCTTATGATAAACGGAAACGCAGATTCCCCACAGACTTTTTTTCAGTACACGCATAAAATGTATTATAAGAGCTCGGATGCAACGCCTAAACAAGAGTCGAGTGTAGCAGATGTAGCGCCTAAGCTACGGACTGAATAGTTGTGGGAACTGTAGGCCTATACTGACTCATGCCAGCAGCATGAGACTTTTATCTTGTCCAAAGCATCCCTTCCGGGTCTGGAGCCATTACGGTTTCCTACACGACAGGCACTACGGACGCACTCTTTGATGCCTATTGTTGTCCAGGGCGTGAAACTGACCATCACCTCCATTTAGCGTCAAGGTTAAGAACGAGTTGTTCTATACCTCCACTCATCCACACGCCTTTATGATGTGCACATGAAAAACTACACATTTCTTTGTTTTACAGCGCCTTAAATTGTCCACAACAAGGAAGACATAGATATTTCAGCACCCCAAATTTATTTTTTTTCCGCCGGAATTTCGTTATTCAGAGATATGGTTAGTAACGTATGTGCAAGAGTGTAAAAGGGGGGGGGGGGCCCTGAAATTTTGGAAGGGTTGAAAAAAAAAGGGGGGAAAAAAAAAAATTTTGAGAAAAAAAAAAAAGGAAAAAAATTGGGAAAAAAAAAAAAAAAAAAAAA
>Ga0136643_10015388_pt1 | contig 11496 bp, 8 predicted proteins | sample TergutLab28metaG_FD_96883 | JGI IMG/M metagenome (GOLD analysis project Ga0136643, IMG submission 96883) | Labiotermes labralis P1 segment gut microbial communities from Petit-Saut dam, French Guiana - Lab288 P1 (version 3) (version 3) | ecosystem: Host-associated > Arthropoda: Insects >...
TGTTTTCCATTTGATGACGGCGTAGAGGGTGCCCGCAAAATCGGTGTAACCGCAATAATACAGCCGGGTGGTTCGCTGCGGGATGAGGACTCTATAACTGCCTGCAATGCGGCCGGAATCGCTATGATATTCACTGGGCGGCGACACTTTAAGCACTAGCGCGCCCATGTCCTAGAAATAAAAAGGCTCCAGCGTCTCGATTGAGATACTGGAGCTTTTCCATGTTGCTGTAGCTGACGAATTTTAAAATTGCCACAAGGGTTGGATAGTTTTAAAGTCAAGGGCTTTTTAAGTTCAGGGTCTTCAAGGTCAAGACCAAATACTAATTCGCCTGCTGGCGAGGATAATGTGCCGCTCCTGCCGCGGAGGCACTTACTTTTCTTTGTCTCGCCAAAGAGAAAGTAAGCAAAAGAAAGGCGACTGGGGGAGAACCGGGTTTGCTCCAAGTTCAGTCGCAAACAACTCCCCCAGCCCCCCTCTCCACGGGCAGGTGAGCGAGAACCAGAGTGTTTGCGGGCGTGTAATTCTTGCGTGCTCCCGGCTTGTCAACAGAGACGGGAGTGACAGCAGACGCCCTCGAACTTCGAACCCTTGGCTATTCGCAAACTTACCCAGCCGCTATGCGAGCCCGGGTTTAGAGTAAGGAGTTCTCGCGGTGAGGGATTTGTTGCTGACTATGCCGTTACTGACGAACACGCTGGCTACGGAGCTGTATCATCCGCAGAACTCAACTACCGCCACATCCCACCTGCCATTGACCTACCAGTGGGGGTCTGGGGGAGTTGTTTGCGACTGAACTTGGAGCAAACCCGGTTCTCCCCCAGTCGCTTTCTTTTGCTTACTTCTTCTTGGCGAGACAAGAAAAGTAAGTGCCTCCGCGGCAGGAGCGGCACATTATCCGCGCCAGCAGGCGAATTAGTATTTGGTCTTGACATTGACCTAAAGGTCTTGAACTTGACCTTCTAAGATCTTGATCTAAAGACCCGACCCAAAATCTTGACCACAAAGATAGGCCGATTTTTAAGTTCGTTAGCTATATTATCTAGCCTATCCCCGGCCTGCTAAGCCGTGTATCTCGCCGGGGTTAAAGCGGTACACCTTTGGGCAAAAGTGGCATCTAACCTCGGTTACAGGCTGCTCCCGTGCCATCTCCTCAAGGTCGTCGGCGCCCAGAGTGATAAGGGCGCGTTCCACCCGCTCCCTCGAGCAGTCGCAGCGGTATCCGACGGTCCGGCGCTCCAGTATGTCGCACCCAAAGCCGGCAAGTAGCATTTCTGCTACATCGTCGGGGGATTTACCGTCGCTGAGAATCTGAGTGATTGACGGCATGGCGTTCACGTTACTTTCCAGCCGCTCGATAACGTCTTCCCCCGCGCCAGGCAGCAGCTGAACCAAGAACCCGCCCGCCTTTAGTACAGTGAGGTCTGTATTCACCAGCACACCGAGCGCGCAGACAGTGGGAATCTGCTCGCTTGTTGCGTAGTAATGGGTGATGTCTTCGGCGATCTCGCCGGAGATGATCGGCGTATTCCCGATATACGGCTCGCCAAACCCAAAGTCCCGGACAATGTGCAAGTAGCCTTCTTTGCCTACGATGCCGGCAACATCCAGTTTTCCGTGCTGATTGAGCGGAAGCTCCACCACCGGGTTTTGGACATACCCCCGAACGTTGCCGGATGGCTCGCCTACCGCCAAAAATGACCCGGCGGGGCCGTTACCTTTGAGCTGAATGGTGAGAGAATCGGTCTCTCCCTTCAGCCTTGCGCCCATCAGTGAGGCCGCTGTGAGCAGTCTGCCAAGCGCCGCGGTTACGCCGGCGGAGGTTCTGTGTATTCGTTCGGCGCGGGCCGCAATATCGGTGGAATCTACCACATAGCAGATTACATCCCCAGACTTTGCCATTGCGCTAATAAACTCTGACATATATAAACCCCTTATTGTTTTTTGCAATTGTACCACGTATCGAAGCCAAAAGTCATCAACGTTAACGATCTATATTTTGAGAACTTGTGTAAAAAAGCCATTCCTAAACGTTGTGTCAATATCTATGGCGTTGCCCGTATTTTGATATTTTTCCTGTATCAGGCGTATTTGATGCAGTCCCTCGCCGGAAGGGTTATCTTTGGTACTGTAACCTTGCTCAAATATGCGGTCGATATCGATCTCTTTGTTACATGAATTTATAATCATTGTTTCAAGTGGTTTACCGTTCTTAGCCCGTATTGAAAACTCGATTGTTCTTCGCGTGCTTTCTTCGGCCGCCTCTAGCGCGTTGTCCAGTAAAATACCGACCATGCGGCTGTAATCAAGGTCAGAGCAATGCTTTAGATCGATTTCGTTTGCCAATATGCAGACATTGAGATGCACCCTCTTGATTTCCGCGCGAAATATTTTCTCCAGCAAAATACCGTATAGCGCAGGGATCTCTTTGACCGCGGCGGCTATTTCCACTGTTTGAGAAGTTACTACTTGAACAGATAGCTTCTGCATATAGGCCTCTAAGCCCGGCAAGTCTTTTTCGAGCACAAACCCGTTAATTGAACTTACATAATTCGCGAAATCGTGCCTAAAGCCGCGCAAGTCGTTCGTTATTCTTACCATCGAATTGGCGTGCAGCAGCTCCAGCTCGGTTTTTTCCAGGCGCTTTTTAACCTCCAGCGCCTTGGCTGTAGTGCTCATATATATTAGGTTATACAAGAAGAAGAGCAGGAACAGGATGATAACAATGACCTCGGGTAAGTTTTGCGGCGCAAATTGCTCATATAGGTTAGCTAGGTTGTAATCCGCAAACAAACCTAAAATCAAAAAATACAGTATCCAGTGAGTAGAATAGAAGTGCTCAAACGGTGAATTTTCGCTACCCTTAAGTCTCTTGGAAAAAACATACAAAAATATATAGCAGGTGGCTGCAATAATTCTAAGTATGTAAAAATTGTTGAGTATATATGCCTGTACAATTTCAGGCAATACAACAATGACAAGAAGAGAGATATATTCACTTACTAAGGAGATAAAATTCAAAAGGACTCCCATAAATATACATTTTCGCCATGAGAGTTTGAATGACACCCGAAAGGCAAAAATCACAAGCGCTACCCATAAATAAACCGTAAGTGGCGTAATGTTGAATATTGATACAGTAATTAAGTGAGGAATCTGAATTGTGCCTACTGTCAAAATCAAACGTTTTGCTGTCCACTTAATCTTTGCAATATTGAGGATGGATGCTATTAGCAGGGTTATTGACAGGTATCCAATTAAGTGAACTAATATCAAATTCAACCTCAATCCTCCTAACTATAGTCAACGGACTTCGAAACTGTTTCAAGGGGTGGGTATTTTTTGAGGGCAAGGGCTTTAGTTCAAGCTCTAGGTCAAGGACATTATCCTCGCCCGCAGGCGATTGAAAATCGCCCCTACAACGTTAGACCTTGAACTCAAAAGCCACCCACCCCTTTCGGCAATTTTCAAGTCCGTAACTATATAAAACCATACTACCATAGTTATGTATAAAATAGCAATGGGCGCAGATTTTACCATCTGCGCCCATTGCTGAGAGAATCGTTTATTTTGCTTTAGTCATTTTTTCTAGAATCTTTGCTGGAGGCTTTGGTTCATAAGCCCAGCGAGGAGGAGAACGAGGATCAATTTGTGCTACTGCGACTTTCTCGCCAAACTTTTTTAGGACTTCCTTAATTTTCATCAGCTACGCTCCTTTTTAAGTATTAGCAAGTTGCAAAAGGCCAAGTGACAAGGGGTTGCAATCCTAGCATCTTAGCCTAAAAGCCTCTTTTGTTACCGGGTCAAAACCGAACAACCGGTATGCTAGCGGGTGTACCATAAAGCACGTTACAAGTGCCGAAACAGCTATCACAAAGGATATTTCAGGGAATACACCATTGGAAATTATCACCGCAGCAAAAAAAGCTGACACCCAAACCATGGATCGGATTTTCATGCTTTTGCGAATGAGTGGGTCTTTAATCTTTTTGACATCGGTGTCGCCGGGCGCATACTTTACAATAAGGGCGACACAGAGTAGGTACATTACAAGGATGGCAATCGGTACGACCGTAAGCCCAAAGACCTCTGCTAAAATCACTGGGATAAAGGACATGGAAAAAGCGGCAATTTTGCAAGTGAGCGGATGTGTCGCGTGGGTACCGGCAACACAACCCCTTAGCACCATAGTGGTCGTGACCGCAGCTAAGACGGGGAAGAACCACCCGAACGGCAGGGACACAAGCAATATCGCGATAGTTATAAGCCACTGCTGGTAGAACATGTAGTAGCCGTAAGCAATTACCTCTATATCAGCGGGGTCGTCGTCTTTCGCGAGATACTGTGCCGTTCTGTCCGCTAAAAATTGTATCATTGCCATTCTCCAACTAAACGATTGTCTAAGATGTATTTTAAAGCAGTAACAGGTCGAAGTCAAGAGTATTTTGATAGTTTTGGTAATTTTTTTGTAAATTAACTCCACCAGGCCGGTGGTATGTGCAGGGCCTAGAGTGGAGTGTTGCAGGCCTAAACGCCTATGGGTGTTGGGAATTTAGCGCTGCATTGGTTATTTGCGCGACTTCATTATTCGATAGTTTTAGGCTCTTTTCGACAATAATTTTAGATTATTTATGGTAACTTAAAATCTATAAATGTGACCTAAAGCTCGAGAAGATGTCGAGGGGTGGGGTGGTTAAAGCTTAACATAAACGTGAAAGCCTGGTTAATTCCGTTAAAGGGGAACTTCGCAAAGCTTTACCTTAATCACCGTTTTTTAGACCATGGCTCGAATATTTGAAGTGGAGGAAGTTAAATATGTGTAGTACGTTAAACATTAGGCGTTTTGTAGCCCTAGTTCTTGCGTTGGCCCTCATGATACCTACTGTGGGTATGTTTCCCGCTTTCGCGGATACATATGTAGCCGAATCTTACGAGTATATTGCAAGTTACGATGCGGGCGAGGATGATCTCGAGGATTACAATTATGAGGCCGATGGGTATATTCCGGAGTGCGATACGGGGGAATATGTTCCCGGTGTTCCTGATTACGATGATTCGATGTCTGGCGATGATTATATAGCGGACGAGGATGAGATTGATGACATCGCCGATGCGGCAGCTGCGCCTGTGGCATTAGGGCAGATGGTGGATTCTTGGGAAGCGTTGCGCGAAGCTATCAATGTGGCGCCTGCTAACGTGCCGGTTACTATTGAGATTGCGGGGAGCTTTGCGGCACCGGCTGGAGCACCCGGCAACGTAATTGTAATACCGGCAGACCGGCAGATTACGCTTATAAGCACGGAAAACACAGAACGAGTGCTCACACAGACAAACGCTAGGCAGCGTCACTTTGATGTGCTCGGCAGCTTGAGCTTGGGCCAAAGCATCACTCTGAGTGGCGGTGCGGTCAATAATACGAATGATTCGGGCGGAGTAGATGTTAGAAGTGGTACGCTAACAATGAACGAGGGCAGTGTGATTGAAAACGCCCACAGGCAAAATCATGCAACTGGCGGTGCGGTTATGGTTCATGGCAGCGCTGCCGCCTTTGGGACATTTAATTTGAATGGCGGAACGATTCGAAATAATAGCGCTTTTCAAGGTGGCGGGGTGGCTCAGGGCTCAGATAATTCCCGTATAAATATGAGTGGTGGAAGTATTACAGGCAATATGGCGAGTGGACACGGCGGTGGCGTGTTCGCAGGGGGTCAGTTGGGAGGGACGATTGCCAGCGGTCTGGGCTTTTATATGACGGGTGGCAGCATAACCAACAACACTGCGGATATTGGTGGTGGGATTTCTGATGGCGGTATTAATCACCGCCCAGTCATTTTGGTTGGAGAATATAGTGGCTTATACATAGGCGCGAATACAGTGTTTTACGGCAACACAGCAGGTCGTGGCGCATCTGCGCCGCCGGATGTAAGACCTTCAAATATTGCGACTACGTCTGCAAGTATTTGGGACCACGCTCTAAACAACTATGATATTAATTTTATGGGTTGGCTGGGACAAACGCCGGACCAAAGAGCAATAGATTCTTGGGAGAGGCTCAGGTGGGCGGTCAACAATGCACCGGCTAATGTGCCAACTACGCTTGAGATTGCAGAGAGCTTTGCAGCTGGTGGCTCAGGCAGCCTTTTAGATGGCGCCGAAATTGAAATACCGGTAGACCGGGATATTGCTCTTGTGGGTACAGGGGCGGAGCGGGTGTTGACACAAACGAGAAATCATCAGCGACATTTTGTCGTTTACGGCAGCTTGACCCTGGAGCAAAACATCACGCTAAGGGGCAACGCTGCGGGTATTGCGATTAGCTCGGGCGGCGTGGAACTTCGTGGTGCCACGCTCACAATGAATGAAGGCAGTGTGATTGAAAACTGTCGTCGGCAAGGAGGAGCAGGTGGTGCTGTATCGCTTACTGGTGGTTCGACATTTGATATGAATGGCGGCACTATTAGGAACAACGTTGCTTCAAGCGGCGGAGGTGTACGCATTGCTGGAAACTCACGCATGAACATGAACAGTGGCAGCATAACTGGAAATGAGGCCCGTGATGATGGCGGCGGAGTGTTTGTACACTCTTCAGCTGGGCCGATTGCCGATGGTTACGGTTTTTATATGACAGGTGGCAGCATAACTAACAACACTGCGAATGTTGGTGGAGGGATTTCCTCTTGGCGTGCAAGCAGCTTTGTAGTTGTACCGGTGACAAGCTATAACGACCTTTTCATAGGCGAAGGCGCAATATTCTATGGCAACACAGCGGGCCTTGGCGCATCCGCGCCGCCGGATAACAGGCTGCCGCACATAGCAACCACGCCCACAAGCATCTGGGATTACGCCCTGAACAACTACGATATCAGCTACACAGGCCGGCTAGATCAGATGCCGGAGCCGACAAACCCGGTGGTAGATTCCTGGGTAGGGCTGCGCGAGGCAATCGATGCAGCGCCGGCGAATGTGCCAGTAACAATTGAGATTGCGAACAGTTTTGCAGCACCAATTGAAGAACCTCACGGTAGCCGTATTACAATACCTGCTGACCGTCAGATTACACTTGTGAGCACTGATACCGAACCAGGGTATTACAATGTACGAACGCTGACACAGACGCGGTCACAGCGCAACTTTGCTTGGGGTCACTTTTGGGTAAGTGGCAGCTTGACGCTTGAACAAAACATTACGCTGAGCGGTAGTGTGGAGAATGGCACAAATCGCTTTGGCGGCGTATTTGTTGAAGGGCGTGGCACCTTTACGATGAACGAAGGTAGCATGATTGAAAATTGCGGTGACAGTGCAGTGGTAGTACATGGCAACATGGGAGCAGGCGAATCCAACCGCGCGACATTCTACATGAATGGTGGCACGATTCGCAATAACAGCGGTGCAAACGGTGGTGGAGTGAATGTTAGTGGGAACTCCCACATGAACATGAGTGGCGGCTCTATTGAAAACAACACTGCAAGCACTCGTGGCGGTGGAATTCACAAAACAGCAGGTAGCGTCAACATTTCCGGGGGAGTCATCACGGGCAATACTGCGCCTCAAGGCGGCGGCATAAACCTACATGGGGGATCGACGCTTGTAATTACGGGTGGCAGCATTACGAACAACACTGCCACGGCAGGCAATGGTGGCGGAATCTTTACACATGCGATAGACCAAATGAATTCGGTATATGTCCCGTCATGGGCTTATAACAACCTACATATCGGCGAAGATGTAATATTCTACGGCAACACAGCAAGCAATGGTGCGTCCTTGCCGCCGGTTAATAGATTACCGAATATTGCTATCACCTCAACGAGCATTTGGGATTACGCGTTAAACAACTACGATATCAACTTCACAGCCCTATTAGGGAGCACGCCGGATTTGATAAACTCTTGGCAAATGCTCAGAAGGGCGGTCTATGCGGCTCCAGCGAATGTACCCACCACGATTGAGATTGCAAGTAGCTTTGCAGCGGAAGGGCGAAGTCATAGCATGCCTGGTGCGGTTATTCTTATACCTCAAGACCGTCAGATTAAACTTGTGAGTACAGGGGCAGAACGGGTATTGACACAGACAGGTACACATGATCGGCACTTTCATGTTCAGGGCAGCCTGACCCTTGGGCAAAACATTACGCTAAGTGGCGGCGCAGAGAATAATACGAATAGTTCGGGTGGGGTGAATATTGTTCCCAGCGGTACGTTTACGATGAACGAGGGCAGCGTAATTGAAAACTGTCGTTTTATTACCGGAATATCCGGCGGTGCGGTATCGCTTAACGGCGGGTCTGAATTAAACCGAGCAACGTTTTATATGAATGGTGGTACGATTCAAAATAACACTGCTTTTCACGGCGCGGGTGTAGACGTTCATGCAGGTGGTCGTGTATACATGAGCGGTGGCAGCATCACAGGCAATGTAGCAAGTGGGCAAGGTGGTGCCATTCATTTGCGGACAGGAGCATGGGAAAGAACCGTAAATAGTACATTTACAATGACAGGTGGCAGCATAACCAACAACACCGCCGCTGGTGATGGCGGTGGAATCTGGTCGAAGTGGTCAAACAATTCCCTAACTCTCCCGGCAGATGCCTATAACGATCTCTACGTCGGCGCAAACGCAATATTCTACGGCAACACATCCGGCCGCGGCGCCTCCGCCCCCCCGGATAACAGACTCCCACACATAGCGACCATCTCCGCAAGTATCTGGGATTCCCCGCTGAACAACTACGACATTAACTTCACGGGCCGCTTGGGGCAAACACCTTAGTCATGCTGCTGCTGAGTAGGCGAGGCACGAGCGTTCAAAATGACTGAATAACACAAGAAATCCGGTACCCACGAGGTTGCCGGATTTCTTCTTTTGCGGTTCGCAATTGACAAGAGGTCGGGATGTTTAGTGCCTTGAGGACTTTATTGTATCTGCGAGGCGTTCTGGTTAGCCGACTTTTCATATGCCTCTTTGGTCATAATCGATTGTTCCAGCTGCCTGCGGGTTGCATCGTCGATTTTGCCGTCTGCCCACTGTGAGCCGGCTGTGCGCACCACATCAAGGTAGGCGGCGACTTTTGCCTGAATTTCATGGGCATCCGGGGTAACGGCGAGAACTTCCGGCGGGATTTTTTGAGTGGGTAGGCTGAGCAGCGAACCTTGGCCAACAAAAATCTTCTCATACTTGTTGTCCCCGTATCTCCCCTCTGCCCATATGAGGTCAAACATTGCCTCTATGCTGGGGTAATTGCCCTTGGCCGTCCAAAAGCCACAGCCTGAGATTAGTATGTTGCGCTGGCTGGAAAGGTCGTATCTGTCCGGGTGGTCACCGATCTCGCTTTCTTCCGACATTTCAGGTGACACAAGCGGGAGATTGCGGTCGATAAAACTTTTGAGCTTGCCGGGTATGTTGTAGTAGTAAAGCGGAAACGACCAGACAACTACGTCCGCCGCTATAAGCTTTGGCAGAAGCTCGCTCATGCTGTCATTTATCACGCAGCTGCCTGGGGTGTGGAACCAACAGGCAAAGCAACCCATGCAGTGTTCTATCTTCTGCTCTGTAAGGTCGATAATTTCGGCATTCTGCCAGCCGGCCCCTTCCAAAAAAGCACGCGTTAGATGCATGGTACTGCTCTGCTCACCGCGCGGCGAGCCGTTAATAACTAGAACTTTCATTTTATATTCTCCTTATCCAATTCCTTGAGATTTTTAAACCATTCGATGTTGTACTTGGTAAGGTCGATGCCGTACTGCAATGTCATTCTCTGAAAGAAGCTCATAGACTGGGCGTTTTCGCGGGCAAAGGCGAGATATTCAGAGTCACTTTTAAAGTATTCCTCCCACTGCTTTTCTGACGCATCGTTGACTTCGCCAATGACGGACTTAACCGCCAGCAGATACGCCAAGTCTTTTTCAAAAATAGCGATGACCTCGTCCATCAGATGCGCGCGCTTTTCGGCGGGCACCATGCCCATGAACAGAAGTTTGCCCAGCTCCATGTTTGTGCCACCGGAAATGTTGGCCGGGGTCTCGAGCCAGCTAAGAAGCTCGGCGCGACCCTTGTCTGTAATAGAGTATTTTTTCTTGTTGACACTCTTTTCGACGTACTCTGAAAAAGTGATCATCTCCGCCGCGAGAAGCTTCTTGATTGCAAATTGAATAGCTCCCAAACTATCGCTGCATATGTCTTTGAAGTTTTTCCGGATAATGGTTCTGATTTCGTATACTGTCAGCCTGCTTGCCATAAGTAAGCCAAGAATCAGCTTATCCATAGGTTGCGCACCTCCTCTTTAATATTACTAATAGTAACATATCTTAGAGTTGCCGTCAAGAGGCTGATTTAAATTTAGCAGCGGTTATTGCAAGAAGATTTTGTGGGAGTTGCCGTTGAGAATTGCGCGGTTATTGTCTTGGCTGTCGACTTTTGTCGAGCAAAAAATGTTGAAATTTAGCGATTGTTGTGGTAATGTATTAAGTGTTAAGAGGTGATGGTTATCGTAGAAAAATTCTCAGTGCTAGTTATTGATGACGATCCTGAATGGTGCATCAAACTTATAGCACACCTTGGAAAATGCCAGCAATTTGATATAATGAAGCCTATACACTCTGGGGACGCCGCAATCAAACATATTGAGCTGCACAGGCCTGACGCAATTATTCTCGATTTGCTGCTCCCAGTTAATGATGGGCTGTATATTATCGACTACATAGATAGCAGGCTGCCCGACTATAGGCCTATAATTTATGTAATGTCAATATTCAACACCGAAAAAATAAATCGGTTGTTGGGTAGTTATGACGTGGTGGACTACTATAGTATCAAACCGGTGAATCCAGAGTCTGCGACAACTGCGCTGTTTAACCTTCTTACCAGCAAGTCGAGCGACCGAGAGCACTATGTGGAAAAGGTGGAGGATGTCAGTCCACCGGCAGGCCTCGATTTAGTGGTGGAGGATTATTTGCGCAAACTAGGCATTGGAACAGCTACTCTTCAGACCAAATGCGTTCGTGTGGCTATTGAGATACTCATGCAGGCGGACAAAAGTAGCCGAATTGGGATGATGGAGCTATATAGGCAAACTGGGCAACACTTCACCCCGCCACTGTCCACGTCAGCTGTTGATCGCCATATTAGGTCTGCGGTTTTTAACATCAAGAAAAAGCGTGCACCTCTTTTTGAGGCGTACTTTCCCGTTATTGGTGTCACTGTCAATAACGGTACGTTTGTGCGAGAATCCGCTAATATGCTGAGAAGATGGCTTGTAGAGAGTGGCAATGATATAATTCTTAGCGGACAGAATAGCTCGATGCCTCGCATGAATAAAGGTTTGTAGAGCCTAGCTAGAAATCAAAGAGCACAGACCGAAAGGTCTGTGCTCTTTTGTTTTATAGCTTTAGCGCAACTTAACCCCCGGTTTTACCGGGGGCGATAAAAAGCTTTAGCAATAGAAAGCCTCCTGTAGTAGACTAGCAATTGGTTTGGCGACCGCATTACAAGCAACTTAAA
>Ga0136643_10015390_pt1 | contig 11495 bp, 8 predicted proteins | sample TergutLab28metaG_FD_96883 | JGI IMG/M metagenome (GOLD analysis project Ga0136643, IMG submission 96883) | Labiotermes labralis P1 segment gut microbial communities from Petit-Saut dam, French Guiana - Lab288 P1 (version 3) (version 3) | ecosystem: Host-associated > Arthropoda: Insects >...
AGCCTACTACATAACTGTACTAGCGTGAGCTGAATTGCCGTCATATGACACCACACTCAAGGACGGAAATGGATAAGATTGTCAGCTGACAGGTACAGTGTGTGGACCCGCAAGAAGACCACATTTTTCTCTGGCCATTATCTCCGTAACCGTTGAACTCTGGACATAGGTGTTTTGGGTTATATCGGTATACTTTAACATAAGGAACACCCTCCCGAAGTCTGGCACATTCCTCCTGGGACACCGTGTATGTATGTATATATATATATATATATATATATATAGTGTTGTGGCAACATGTTACGACCTAAGTCGGTCATCTTCAGGCCATTAACATACAAACTCAATACAACTCCATACAAATATATTTGTATGCAGATGTATTGAGATTTTATATTAATGATCTAATGACCTGAAGATGACCGCCTTAGGTCGAAACATATTGCTAAAATAAAGTGCATAATATACGTTAGTTTTGTATGACGATATTTAAATCCTTCTTGCAAATTAACACAACAGGATGATAAACGAAAAAAAAAAAAAAGGTAACATATTACACCACGGCTCTTTTGTTCCGTATCCTTTCAATTAGTTTTTACAAATTATCCAGTCACTGACCTCGTTTAGTATCAGCTATTGAAAGCACGTTTAAATGAACCTTTTTGTCCACGGCGCAACGGCCCGGAGTGGGCCAGAGCCTCCTAATTATCGGGGCTTCACAATCACACTCAGAACACACAGACCACCACCACACTCGGTAGGACTCCTCTGGACGAATGATCAGCCCGACGCAGAGAACTCTGCCTGACAACACACAACACTCACACGAGACAGACATTCATGCCCCCGGCGGGTTTCGAACCCGCAATCCCAGCAAGCGAGCGACCGCAGACCCACGCCTTAGACCGCGCGGCCACTGGCATCTGTTTTAAATAAATATAAAGGGGCTGAAATGTTTATTCCGTATATTAATTACTGCACCTGGTAGTACACGGTGTCCGGCGTGTTCTTGTCTGGTGTCCACTGTACGATTCCTGGCTCACCCTGATCGCACTCCAGTGTCAAGGTTCGCTGGTAGGCACCAAAAGATGCGAATTCGTCTGCAGGGGGTTGATTGGGATCAGGCTTCCAGTTGCACAGCCTTCCGGTTCCGGTGGGGTACACGTCTCCACGACGGTTCTGCCGCGCTCCGGCAAAAATGCGAACTGCCTGCAAAAAGTAAACAGAAAACAAGTGAAATGTCAACTAGATGCAGTTTGGACGTTCTGATCAAGAATCTGACGTACTGGCTTCAACTGACGCTGTTGTTAATCGTTCCTTTCTCCTTCTTCTTCTTCGTCTTCTTCTTCTTCTTCTTCTTCTTCTTCTTCTTTTTCACTACAGCCCCTCAGTTTGGCCTTGGATTCACTCACGACAGGCGCCTATTCTCTTCTGTCCAGAACTCTTGTTCTCCATCTTTTACGCCCCTATTCCTCAAGTGCCGATTCCGGTGGCCGCACGGTCTATGCGTGGGTCTGCTGCTGCTCGCTTGTTGGTACTGCGTGTTCGAATCCCGCCGGGAGCGTGTGTGTTATTCTCTTGTGAATATTGCGTCTTGTGCAGTTAGAGGTCTCTGCGACGGGCCGATCCCTCATCCAGGAAGTCCTACTGAGTGTGAGCACGCGCGTGTATGTCATTGAGTAGGGTCAAAGGAAAATATCATCCTTACATCTGCAATGAGTTGGTAGAAGAGACCAGACTAAAAAAAATAAGAAAAATTCCTTAAATCCAATGCGACATCTTACATCCACATTAACCTAGGTCTTTTTTTCTCCCTCCTCCTGGTTTGCCTTATAGTAACTTCTTTACTGTCCTTTCACCATCCATTCTCACAACATTCCAGTCTGCCTACTTCAGTTACTCTTACAGTATCTGGAAATTTAAATTTATTATACATTTCTCGAGTCATTTTTATTCTCCAGGAACGGTTGTCATATGTTGGGCAATATGTTTTTTTCAAGATTTTCCTTTCCCACGATGTGACGGCTCAGTCCATTTTATCTGTTAATGTCCATGATTCTGTTTTTAATCTGTGATCTTATAAAAACAGTGTGAGTTTGTTGAAAGTTTGTTTTCTAATACGACATGAATGCCTACATTACTGAAAGTATGACAAGGAAATCGGGTTTTGATGCACGGTAGAGGCAGAGATTTTCATCTTTCACACAGCTTCCAGGCCGGTTATTGAGCCCATTCTTATTGCGTGAACACCGGCGGATGTCTCCGCTGAGGTAAAAGACGAAGAAGTGAAGCTGCTCACTCATTTCTTCCCAGTGCACAGTTTAAGAAAAAGTGAGGTCATACATAAACTCCCCCATATGCATTCTTCTTCCTAATTACGTGTCTTCTAAAGTGACGTGTCTGAAAGTTGTTGAAGTTATGGATTATGCAAACGAAGAATTGGTAAACTCAGTTTAGAGTTGTGCGGAGTTACATTAATCTACCTGTTCACCTACCCACCCACCTATCTAACTGACCAACCAGCTGCCTAATTACTAACTCTGAGGTCTAATTTCCTTTGATGCAATTCTGTGGCCGGTGAAATGTGTCCGAGGTTTTATGGAACTGAAATCCCATTGATGTTTAAATAATCGGTCTGTAGGCTCAATCCTGAAATATTTCCCGTATTCACAACAACCACATGTTCCATACAGTGGTTATCCTGCCAAATGTGCCTGCCCGGCCCTCTTGTTCTGCAAGTCCTTTGCCGAAATTTGATCTTCATGAAGGCAACATGACTTTCAGTACTTAAAATGTGGAATACGTATAATATTTCAGAGTACCTTGACTTCTATTCGCACACAATTCTAGGCATTATATACAATAAAATATAGTGGTGATAATATGGAAAATTAAAAAATGTTATTCGTAACGTCGGTTTGAGTATATCTCAGCACATTTTTACGGCATTACTTTCTTTTTTTCTGTGACACAACAGCCCACATCGGGCCTAATTATTGAGGTTTCTAGATCACACACAATTAGACACACACACACACACACAAACACATATACATACATAGTGGAAATCATCTGAATAAGTGATTAGCTTGTCCAGATGCCGCTACGTACAGAACACACAAAAGGCAGTGGGATTCAAACCTGTAATTTCAGGAATCAAGAGGCTGCAAACCTACACCTTAGCCACACGGCCACCGCTATCGTCACAACATTACTTAGTAATGTAAAATATGTCCGTATAAATAAGGTGTTCGATGGTTTTTAGAATACCATATACATATCAGGTAACACCTAAAGGGTTGCAGACAACATAATCTCTTTCACATATTAATTTTGTTTGATTTATACATTTTTAACAATGTGACCATAGAATAGTGATTAGAAACTGGACACGATTGATTATGAGACATCCGATACATTTCGTAAGTCGTGTATCTTGCATTGTTTTATTCACAACAGCATTATTGGTGTATGCGATGTGTTCTTTCTTAGACAATACTTCATTCGAACAAACTTATGGAATTCTTTGCGGTACGTGATAATTGCTTCTTTTCAGCGGTCTTGTATTTAGGATTATGTTTGCTAATAGCCACTCTCACAGTCATTTTACTGTTCAGGATTTCTATTTTGATCTTGGAAATTTGAAAACACATTTAACCTTACTAATGCCCGTTGTAGAACGTGACAATATGCAGATGACTCTAAAGTCCAGAATTCTGTGTTATTACATAATATCTTTTGAAAACGTAGAGAAAGAGGATCGTAATTCTGTTGAATTAGATAAACTTGTCACTACTTTTCATGTGGATCTTGAATCTAAGACTATCACGCTAGCGGGGTGCGTCTTTGGGACTAATGGGTTACATTTTTCGAGTGGCCTCATCGCTCGAATGTATCAGACAGAAAGACATAGAATGTACGTATATAGGCAGCATTGAGGTGCGTTCACGTAACCATTGTTGCTGTGGAAAGCCGTAACTGTTACATATTATTAGCATGTGTCTGTAGTCTTAGCTATCCAGCGTGCACTGCGCATGTACCATATTACATTCTTATCTATGGCTTCTCTGTCTACCATATTTTTCTACATTATCTCATAGTTCACACGTTTTTCGAAAAAAAAAGTCGTTGAACATAACATGTGTTTTTTTTTATTTTGTCTGCGACTTTCGTCTGAAACATTTCTTATTCTAAGAAGAATTCAGCGAGATATTATCATAAATGCACATACGTCTTCATGTAAAAAAACCCGTTAGTATTGTCAGATTTTAATGAAACTTGAATTTTCTTGACAGAGTTTTTAAAAACACTCAAATATCGAATTTCATTTGTGGTGCTTTAAATTCTCACGGCTTTGAGCGTGAAGGCTGTAACGTCCAGGGATAAGACGCAATGTATTCTGCTATGAGAGTACGGCGCTTTGGAAGAGCGTGCTGCCTCCATCTTCTCTGGTTTTCCAGCCCTTAGCCCAAGCATTGTACAGATACATCACATTTGTTATACACGCTCTTGTACCCTAAACATGATACAACAGAACCTCCCGAAATGCCGGTATCTTTCTACAGTACAACACATCCAACAAGACAGTAATTGTCCTACACAAAATGCAAGGAATGATATGAAAACGGGTAAATGTAAGACTGTCCATGTGACTAATTAAACACCACGTCAAACATGTGCATGGGGAGAGGAGGAAAAGTTCCAAGCTTTCTTAATTTCGACACTGGATGGAAGACCACTGTCAGCTTCATGTCTCTGCCGCTTTACCTTCCGTATCCGTTGAGTAAAGGGCTTGTGTGTACTGGAGCCGGACTGAACGCTTTGGAGAAAAAAAAATTCTCTTGCACCTGCCTGGAATCGATTGTTTGGTTCGTAGCCTTGTTATTTTACTGACTGAGATCTCCCGAATGCCGAGACAAGAGTAGAGCCGGTTACAAAAACGTCGCCTAATTTATGTCCAATATTTCTCAGACAAAGAAGATTGTTCAAAATTCTGACAGAAGCTTTGTCAGAGAGCAGGAAATAAACGACGCGGATCACAATTAGTGTATACTGTATATTCTATGACTGCAAAATATTTCGACCTAATTGTCCACCTTCTGGCCAACAATATAAAATTCTTAAAAAGTACAGTACGCAGTTTATTAAAATATATTAATAATTAATATCTCAATTTTCATAATTAAACCGGTATTATTTTGGTAATAATTAAAATGTTTAAAATATAGTTATAATACGGTTAAAATGGGATTAGTATGATGTGCTTCTACGTTTCTGTGTGGTAGGAGAATGTCCAGTATATAGTCCATGGGACGGTATATTGTGCCTGGCCTTTTTAGTCCTGCTTAAGCTTGTAGCTGTTCATCCGTCTTCTTTATAATTTACGAGTATTGTTTTAGATTGGTGGTTAATTACGTTGGATTCCCATACTCTTTAATAATTGTGGGCTCCTATGCACAAATATAGGTATACTATGCATCGTCACTGTTCGGGAGATAACAATTGCAGCAATGTTGTCACTTAACGAGACTTACCGCTCTTTCTTCCGGAGTCTTGTGTTCGTAACCCCCAATGGGGTCATCTGTGATATAGAAGGGATGGTACCTCGCAGGGATTTCAGGGTCCAGTCCTCCCTCGACCACGAACGTGTATGTCTTTCCACGTACAACGTTGATCTCCGGTATCAGCAGTCCGTTTATGTACCAGGATATACCCCATCCCACGTGACCTGCAAGTATTTACGCCTCGTCAGAATGGTTGTTTAGAGGATTCAGGTGCTGTGGGATGTACCGTGTCACAAGGCCTGAATTCTCAGCAACGCCGCTGCCATGACCTATGCGGCGCGTGCAAGAGTGTGCAGTGGAGACTCTGACATGTTCTTCTCCTAATGACATAATAGTGAAAATTGGTGTCTTCTGCAGAGTGATGTCATACAGTCAGGTAGATATGTACAGACGTTTCAGAGAAACCAGTTGCCACCATCATCTACCCTGATAACTGAAGCAGTAGCTTTCTCTGAATAGTCGATGCGTGTTGTTTACCAGGATACAAGGCGAATATCTTAACAGACAGCATTCTTTATAGACAGCATTTTCAAAATCTCGAATATAGAGAAGTCATGTAATGTTTCCTAACCAGTAGCCCGCGAGACAACGGTGCACCACAGCTTCTCAAATTCAGATGTAACTGCACACGTTAACACGGGTTGCCGAAGTGTGGCAGTATCGGTGCCTACTGTTCTAGTCCTTTTTTGACGTTCAGGTGACCGTGCATCGTGATAAATTCTTATAATAAAACCAACTAGATGCACTAATTTCTCAAATTTATTTTTGGAATAAAACTCTACATGTTTCGGACAGTTCCTCTGGTATATACCATTGCTGTGTGTACAGTGAAAAATTCCTGATGATGGACAGAGGAACTGTCCAAAACATGTAGGGTTTTATTCCAAAAATAAATTTGAGAAATTAGTGCATCTAGTTGGTTTTATTATAAGAATGTTCTAGTCCTCTTCCTTCGTTTTATCGGCCTGTGATGCTGTTTCTTTGTAAATTGTTGCAACTATAATTTTACATTTATTTGTATTTATTACATTCGTCATTTTCTGGTCAGTTAAGTCTGTGGTTTGGTCAGTATGTCGGTATTTATGTCACTGGGTAGATCTGACAGTATTTCTGTTATTAGATTGTGCCGTGACGTATCAGTTGTGTCTTGCGTCATTAATGTTCTTGCTCAGTTATTGGCCCCGTTAACCTGCTCCCCTCCCTGACCCATTTCGACGTCCTGTTGGTCACCTCTTTTTCCTGAATCACCTTTAATGTCGAGCCGCATGTGGACCTGCGCCGAAATTCCTTGTTGATTTTAAATTCGAAATTATGGTTCGGACTGTAGATGATCATGTTACCAAGGTCCTTTGATTGGTGATGTGACCAAGAAGTTACGGTTTTATTGCATTATCAACAGCCGGAACAACATTTAAGTATTTGTGTGTTTTTGTAGTTGTTAGTTGTGGAACTTCCAAGATATCTTGTTACATATGATGGGGAAATCGGTTACTTCATGATTCACCACAGAAGTAAGTACGTGCTGCTTTTAATTATTCATTCTGTATAATAAACTGCTATTTGTTATTTGACTTACCCCAATCTTTGTATGTGCACTTGCCCCTACGTTACGTTTATATAGTCCTCTGTTTGCTTCATTCAGCTATCTGTGAGGATGTTAGTTATTGAGATTAACTGAAGCAAAATAATCTATCGATTTGTAAGTCAACCTGCCTTTCAGTATATCAGTCAGTCATTCAGTCAGCCAGTCAGTCAGTCAGTCAGTCAGTAGTCATTTGTTCGGTCGGTCAATCAGTAAATCAAACGGTCAATCGGTCATTCTGTCGAGCAGTAAAGCAGTCTGTCCTTAACTTCGCTGCAACCAGTCCATTCCATTGTAATAGACGGTGCAGTGTCCTTATCTGTGTTACGAACCTGTGATGGCAGGGTACCCCCTTTTGCCTCCTGTGGGGCCCATCTGCGCGTAGAAGACGCCGTCATCCGGCTCATAGCACTGGATGGCAGGTATTTCCCATGCGTCATTCTTGGGGGCCGGTGCTGGGGTGGCTGGTACTGTGCTGGGGTTGCGGTTTCTGTTGCGGGTCGTAGGCTCCTCCGTCCTAGATGGAGGTGACAGGCGCTCGGACGAAGGGGTTGCCACGGCTGAAGCGGAAGCAGAGTCTGTCTCGGGGAGAGGGCAGTTCCACTTCGGAGCTCGACCGAAATTCAATAGTACGTCTCCTGTGAATCACAGTCCATCTACCATTGAAAACAGACGAGGATACAACGGGAGGCCATTTCGCCTGACGCCATCCATCAGCAAACGTTTATTTTTGTTATTCTGGCTAAAGAGACTCAACTTGAGATTTGCGCCTTTCTGGGATATCACGCAGTTACAGTGGTAATTCCTTGCCTACGTTTCGGGACAATCGATCTTTCCCCTCTTCAATAGTCAAAAAATCTTCGAAACATCGGTAAGGATTTACCCCTACGCGCTACGGAGTATTACAGAAGAGCGCAGATCTAATCTACTTCGCGGCGGAAGCCGAAAATCACGGGACACAACTTGTAAATAGACTACATGAAAACAAAATAAACGTTTAAATTCAGACGAGACAAGTTAAAAATGGAGGGTATGTCGTTAGGAATAATTTGATGACTGACAAAGAGCAGACCCATTGCAGGAGTAGTTACGATAGGTCTAGCACGTACAGTTACAGAAATTGTGGTATCCCCATCGTGGTGCAGTATTTGTCATGTCAGCCAACTGCAGGTTGCAGCAGGGAGTGCTCAGCGTGTTTTATGAAATATGCTTCGCACTCCCGCTGGGTGGATCTGCATGAAAATTGTGATGACTTTTAAAGTGTGTCGCCATGTTCAAATAATCGTTAAAATCGGACAGGTATAAAAAGCAGTTCGTAATATAACAGTAATTACTTTCGTTTCGAAAGTTTCCATTATTATTTTGGTTACCCGTGTTACCAGCATTCAGATGGTGTTTATGGTTGCATTTGTTACTATATCACTAACGTTACCATTCACTTTCTGGCTGCCAGTGTTGTGGCCACTATGAGTAACTTTGCTACCATAATTACCTCGGTTACCAAAGTTGCCAGTGTTTCTTGGTTACTATGGTTACGAGAACGCGTCGGATGTGTTTCGCTCTGGGAATATTTTTTCTTTTGGCGCAACAGTCCCCAGTGGGCCAGGGTCTCCTCATTCACGAGGTTTCTCGAGGCACCACAGTCGGTAGGATTCCTCTGGACGAGTGATCAGCTCGTCGCAGAGACCTGTACCTGACAACAAACAACACTCACAACAGACAGACAGACATCCATACCCCAGCTGGGAATCGAACCCACAAACTCAGCAGGCGATCCTCCGCAGACCTACGCTTCAGACCGCGTGGCCACTGGGACCGGCTCGGGGGACATTTACCATCTTGGTTAATATAAACCTACATGTGGAAACCACGATGTTTGAAATGGGCAAAGTGAGAGAAGTGCGTTACAAATACGATGACGTATTAACGCACTCTTGTTCGTGAGGCTGTGGTAAGAAACTTCATTCTTAGAGTTGAGTGGTCCGATAGCCCAGACGACGGGCTGGGTGCCATTCGTCAGGATGTCAATGTCCAACTCGTCCTGCGCCTTCAGGGGCCGCTGGTACGTCACAATGGAATAGCCGTTCACCATAGCAGCATTGAGGAGCCGCACGCTGCCTGTGTCCTCCTGTTGACATGAACACACAATGTTGGGATTCCCAGTCACGTGGGGACTGAGTTGAATGTTATTCTATCTCAAGTAAACTTTCCATACGTGGGGTTTTAGTTTCTTGCGGAAGAAATTGGTGCAAGCCGATGCACCTTACCGGTATAAAGAGAGACCAGATTTTTATATGCTCGGTGCTGGAAATGATAGTAACATAGATGTCTTTTAATTAAAATTCTTAATGAATCATTTGAATAAAACTGTATGGACTGCGCGAAATTTGCTTTTTATTGTAGATATTTATTTTCGATCAATGAATTATTAGACGCCACAATCCCCAAGGCGGTGTACCACTTTGCTCTTTGCTGGTGGCGGCCCTGATAATGTGTCTCTTCCCAGAAGACAGTATTTTTCCAAAGTCTGCTGGTCATTTATTCATTTGTATAACGAATTTGTATAAAATGACTGTATGGTATGTAGAAGAGCAAGATCATTAAAGAAATTAACGAGGTATTCGGGAGGAGATTTATGAACCTTCTTTTTCTAAGGTATGTATAGTTTTTACATAATCTGTCGTGATTTTGGATGAACCATTAAGCAGCTGAATTATTTTGAATGAACAAAATGGAATACAAATGTTGTGTAACAAAAATTTTCGGATTTAGGAGAGGTAAAGACAAACATTTAAAAACTCAAACACACACTTCCTGACATACACACGTCACCATTATTAGGGTAATAAAATTGAGGAGGCCAGGATGACCTGGAAATCTAGCTAGAATGGGAAACACAAGGAATATGCACAAAATTTTGGTAAGAGGTAATTTCTCTTGGAAGTTCAAGAAGAAGATGGAAGTTGTAGTATGAATGTGTGTCTTAGAAAGATAAGTTATGAAAATGAGAGGCAGAAAGAAGTAATGCGGCCTTGTATTTTCTACTTCGATTACCCAAATTTTGGATCATGCTATCACATTAATACTTATTACTTTCCATCTATAATTTACAGTAATATTTTAAATTCCATCTAGTGAAATTTATCGGTTTACCCGGAAACACTTAATCAAACTCATTTTTGTAAATCTAAACGCAAGAAAGTTGGCTTTATAGAAGGTTTGAAGGTATAAATGATCACACTGTCTTGTGATTTCTTGTTGACTGTTTTAAAGTACTTAGTTTTAACGTGCTTTACATGGTTGTAAAATTAATTTTCAGTGGTATCGAATACCAAACGTTTGTTACAGTGAAATAGCTGGCGTTTCTGAACAAGAATTTTCTCTTATGCAAAGAATTAACAGTTAACGGTTTACCCTGAGTTTATTGTCAGGGCAGCTGCCCCTGTTACCGGCGCACTGTGACTTTGCGTCCAGGAAATAGTCGTCAGCGTAACCCTTAAGCGTAGCCTTGTCCACCCACGCCACAACGACGTCACCGCCGACCATCTTACTCCGGGTGTCATCTCCGGACAAACCGAAAGACATGTACTCCCCATCCTCTGAAAAATAATACGATCTCTTTCAGTTCACTGGCAACAACAACCATACACAATACACGTGTTACATACATGTCGTAAAAACTAACAAGTTAATGGCAAGTTGAAAATAGGTTGGAATGAGACTAACTGGTTCGTATTTTGTGTCCTGTGTAATAAGATGTTTATTGGGGCCTGTTTACTTACACCCCGGTATAATTGTTTTATTGAGTATTAGATAATTAAGTGGCACTACTTGAACGTTTGAGCAGTGCTGATAAGGTGGCAAATTAATTGCGAGTAATAAGAGATGAATGTTTGGGAAGAAGCAGTTGCAGTGTTCTGTATATCAGAGATATTATCTCAGCTTTTGTGTGGACAGGCTGAACAGAACATCCTGTGACCTGTAGGAACAGAGTAACGACAAAACTTCGCTCTTAGTACTTCGTGTATATTTCTATATACTCGTATACTCGTAAATAAATCAACGCTGCTTTTATTTGGAATGCACGTACGTTAGCAATAATATTGTAAGGAAAATCGCTCATGCGAAGACAGTTTGTCGTAACCCACCTGTACCCAGTTTTACAAATGGTAGGAAAGAAACTTGACGGACACTTAACAGACTGCCGGTCCCAGTGGCTGCGCGGTCTAAGGCGTAGGTCTACGGCCGCTCGCCTGCTGAGATTGTGGGTTCGAATCCCACCGGGGGCATGGATGTTTGGTCTGTTGTGAGTATTGTGTGTTGTCAGGTAGAGGTCTCTGCGACGAACT
>Ga0136643_10015391_pt1 | contig 11495 bp, 5 predicted proteins | sample TergutLab28metaG_FD_96883 | JGI IMG/M metagenome (GOLD analysis project Ga0136643, IMG submission 96883) | Labiotermes labralis P1 segment gut microbial communities from Petit-Saut dam, French Guiana - Lab288 P1 (version 3) (version 3) | ecosystem: Host-associated > Arthropoda: Insects >...
CAGGCTTATCGTTCTAAAACAGGGTTCAAGAGCGGTCTGTCTGCTTGTAACTTGAGATGCAAATATGCTGCATGTAGCTGACGATAACCTTGAAGCGATCAGTGTGTCAGAGCAGCTCGAAAAACCGCGTGTTGGACGTCGTGTAAGAAAACGCAGAAATGCGGGGCCCGTCAACAACGCATGGGTGAGCAATCACGCATTTCTGCGTGAGCCGACGTCAATGTGTTAAGTAAGAACTTGTAGGAGACGATGAGCAGAAATATGGGGAACCGCGTGGTTAATCTATGCAAAAGAGAGTGCAATGAAGGGACCTGATTTATAAAACCATGAAAGACAGGTAATATCAGAACACATACGTGGTAGCAGGCCGCAGAAGTTCTTGTTAACACAACCTGATAGGATCACCATTGGTCACTCAGGACCTAATGGCACTACTACTACTAAATAGGTTTTCTAAACAATGGTATCTACATGTTTTACATCATAGAGAAAAAGTTTAATTATTGCCAACATATTGAAGTGTCTTCACTTATAGCATAAAATTAATATAATTTAATATTAGTCACGGCTAACCCACAGTCAGTTCATGCTGCTGATGGGAATAGAGCAGTGATGGGTGTCAGTGATACACTTTCAAAGCTACAAAGTCTTTATTTCAGCCAGAGTACACCAAAGAAAGAAACTGAAAATACACATTACAGGAATAAACTAACCCTTCAGCGTCACCCTCTATACTTGGTATAGACCCCTGTTCTACACATGTTCCCAGTCTCGGTACGTCGTGTAATTGGCCGGTTGTGACGGAGCACATTTAAATTCATAACTTCTACAGGACGGAGGGGTTTTAAATTCCTTATGATAAAATTGCAACCATCTATGTAAAAAATCATTATTCGCTAGCTAATGTTCCGATTTTTCTAAAATTTTAGTAGAGAAATCTTTAAACTATATAGATGCAGTAAAATAGTTGTCATTGCCTCAGTAAGTGAGATTCGTTTGAAGCAGATTAAAGCATCCTAAGAAGCAAAGACCCTATCACACATTTGGCAGCAGTAAACTGAAGTTTGTTTCTTTCTGTGGTTTGAGCACAAAACACACCTCGTTCGAGGTTTTGGTTTCTCAGTATTTGGTGCCACTTTTCTCAGAAAATGTCTTTCAGTCAGCCGTGGAACTGTGCTGTCGGAGGCCTGTCGCCCCGGTACAGTCTGCGTCTACGCAGCAAGTGCATATTTCGTAAACAAACCTTCCACTAGATGAATTCTGTACGAGAGCTGCTGTATATTTCTTCCCGTCACTTGCCGATAAACAACAAACACACTGAGAATTGTACAGTTCAGTAGCTATTTGAAAAGTTTGAGGTACCATTTATTCATTTATTTCTTCTCGACAATGTACATGTGCAGCAACTGGTCCTTCAAATCCACTCCCACATTTTATGATTAGAGTCAATCACGCAACAAGTCATCTCTATTCACTTGCCTTTGTTACAAACACTCTGTGTGTCTGCACTGTGATATGTTGACACCATAGTTACATTTCTTTTGTCACACCATTTTAGTACTGTGAATGGATCCGAATTCCTGGCTATGAATTCCCATTTTCCAGTTTCATATATTCCACTTCGTTGGGGACGTTCTTCCTGTTCGGTTTTACTGTGCCAACACAATCAGTGTAATGTACGATCTTTCGCTTCCTTGCTAATTCTGGAATGTTGATGAAATTTTCAATCCACAGCGTATGTCCACGACCATACAAGGGTTCTAAAAGTTCCAGTACTACAGCTGCAATTTTCAATCAGCTACAGCTATGTCGTCAATTGCAATGTCACTACTGCTAACACTGTCACTGCTACTATCACTGAAACTTTCGTCCGAAATTTACACAATTTCCAACACTTCACTGTCTGTCAGACTTTATCTGCCATTGCTGCGCCCCCATTAACACTCCTGAGTCAACAGCTGAACGAAGTGCACTGACTGAATATATGCAGGGCGAATAACAACAATTACAGAACGTATGTTGATAGCTAAACCAAATTAAAAGGCTGAATTATTTTCTACCTATCTACAGAAGGAAATGACACATGATATCTGTGTTTACTTCAAGCCAGCAGCAGAAATGAAGTCCATGTACCGCCCGAGTAAGCCACGAGGAATATATTTGAAACTACCTAATGAAGTACATCATTTATGAATGATTCTCCAGCAGCGGGAGAAAACTAAGATCTTAGGCTGCATTGTTCAGAATGTAGCTTTATTTATTTTCTGTTTGCGTAAAACAGTCGAAGTTGGACTTTTAAATAGGAAAATTAAATCCTGAATACATAATTGTACATTCTAAACAGACTATTCTAACTGTAATATTCTAAAACAGCAGTAAAAAGAAACAACTCGCAATTTGATAGCTCAAAAACTATGCATGTGAGAGGAAATTGAATCCACCCATGCAAGGGTCTGTACTACGTATGTCACCCAGCGACATGTGAAGAATCGGAGGTCTATACCTTGTATGGATGACGGCGCTGAAGACGTAGGAAATTTAAACTCCTCCGTCCGTGGAGAAATTAGGAATTTAGATGTCCTCTGGTGCTAAAGAGTTAATGTGCAATTCTCTGCCCACAGAAGGAACAGAACCTGCAGTCAAGGTTGTAACATAGCATGAACACAGAAATTATAGTAACAACCACTTGGCGTCACACAATGTAAGCCTCTAGAAACTTGTCTTACCTCAGGAAGGATGGAAAGAGGTCCAATTTCTGAAATATTCTTTAAGGTTTTGTACATTTAAAATACTAGTTGGGGCAAAATTCGTAAGGTAATAAATTCTGAACCCTAACAATGCAGTACACGTCACCTCGGCAATATCATCAATATCCAAATAATTATCACATTCGTAGGAAAGTGTTTTCCACAAAACCACATCTTTTGCCAGAATATTCCATCGTTCACAAACTTTCGCAACGACGAGGCATAAGTCCTCTGGTCCAAAATGTGAGAAGATGTGTAGTAAGATTTCTTCAGGTAGGTCATTTATTGACCTCGGTTGATTGGCAATTACAGACGGTTGAGAACGCACGTCCTTGCGCCTCTTATATGAGGGCAATGCTAAGGCCATCTGCAAATGATCAAAGACAGGTTAAAATAATTGAAGCACAAACACATGCATTATGTATTAACAGCTACTACCCAGGCTACATTGAAAGTAAAGAATGAACTGCAGCTGGGAAAGTCAGTAATTTTTGTCTTTAACTAAAAATGTATACTAGATCCAAGTATGCAAATTTCTGTAAAAGACTCTGTATATACCTACGCACATGAAATGCGGACAGACAAAGAAACTGACAGTTAGTGCGATCAGAACTTTCAGAAACAGTTCAATAAGCACTATAACCTTCAAATTTTAACGTTCCCACTTCTTCACCATAGACGTACTCACAGATCATCCAGTATTGTTTACTGGTTTATTGGCAATCTGCGCACTACACAACACCGTGCGGAGGACCTGTAATCCGTGATTCCTGTGTCAGCATTATACCGCTTGTCATATTTTTCACACCACGAATGTGCTTATACAGTTACACTCGTAATAAACATGACAACAGGCAGTAAGGATATATATTTGGTTTCTTGGGAGTCTATTTCTTCAATTGAGCTTCCTATCATGCAACATTATTGATTAACTGAAATACACAAAACTTACTGAATTACTAACCACTTGCATGAAATGGTGGACCCTGAGCATATAATTACAAAAAAGCATGTTTATTTCACCACTCCAAATTTCCGCTGACACAGTTGATATTTTCACAGTTCTATCCACGTTCCGTAACACCACGGACAGCACCATCCAGTGCCAAATATAATGTACATTTCTGTATACCGCAAATTTTGAAATGTTTCACAAAACCATGCAGGTTGACCTCACTATAACATGAAGCAGATATGGCGCTAATTATACTACAAACACAGATCACTGCACAGGAATATTTACAAAATCATTACAATTACTTTGCCTTTGTATAATGTATAATTTTTAACAATATGGTCTCCAGGAAATATGTTTTTTTTTCCTGAATGTCACCCAACAAGACAATTAATATTCTTATTTCTACCGGTTCTTGATGTAGTCTTTTGTGCTGTGTGCGCACAAAACCGAGGCAAACCACTATGGAAAGCAACATCCCAGTTTACATTTATTCACACTCTGCACGTCCCACTGTTTCATGAATACACATTACCAGAAAAGCCAGAAATTCTGTATATTTGTTACGTGTGAAAAACACTCTACAAAAATACATAAATGTAACTCGGGTTCCACGGTTATTACATGATCTGCCATTAGCTTCTAATTCCCTTTTTCTGCTATATCAGTTACTTGTGACATCTTACGCTTTAAAATCGGACACCTCATTTACATCATGAAAAGATATTGGACATGAGACAATACAAGAAAATTCCTTTTCCAAAATTTCAAGGGTAATTACCATGTCCACAGAAGTATTCCACAAATTCCAGTTACGAATCAAACACATCCAATCCAAAACTACCAATTAATTTTATTAATACAGACTTTTGTATTATCTTCAAACCAGTATGAGGCAGCACAATCAGTAAAGTGACCAGAATATATGCTTGAAGATCTGAAGTTCAAATCTTTGCAGTAGCAATAGAACTATCCTCCAAAACATTCAAACCAGCTCCAGTACCCACCAAGACTCCAAATCCAGCTTCTTCTCAGGCAGTAAAGTAGCCTGGGCAGACGTTCTGACAACTCACATTCGTCTAGAGCCACATTTAAAAGTCAGTGGAGCTATACCTCCTCTCAAGCTGTCTCCCTCCATGGCACACAGTGGGACAACTTTATTGTACCTTAAACTCCTACCTACGTACATATCTCTCAAGAGGTCACATCCTTTCTGGTCTTATAAAGGAACATTTTTATACAATTCTTACTGCTTACATGCACACTACATGACCCAATTATTTCATCTTCATTGATCCGATTACATGAACGTTATGAAGAGTTTGAATAAAGAAACTCGTTACATAATTTTCTGTGTCCTTCTGTTATTAACTCCCTCTGTAACTCACAATTTTTCCTGATAACCTTTCTTCTCACAGTCCCTCAAAACACGTTATTCCTTCATTGTGACACGTCACATTTTACACCCATATAAAATGAAAGGATTTTTTTTTTGATGGGTGAAACCTTCTGAAAGTGCCACTTCACATCCAGTGAGTCACAAAATAAAGATTTCTTTTCTTAAAGCTGCTCTACATCCATTCTCCAGTCAAATTTATATTTCACAAGACACCCTGATATAGGAGCAGCCAAATATGGACATAGCATAAAATAAATGTGCGTAACATCTCTGATATATCCGATACACTTTCAGCTTCTATACCAATTACTTCATTTCCATCAAGTGTAGATGTTAGACATGAATCGTTGGAGGAACCAGGTTCACCGTTCAGTACATCCATGTCGTCTCATGACATGAACCAGCTTACTCAGCACCGAAAAATAAGTACATCTTACAGATTTATTTCGCTGCAAATTTCAAAGTCACAGAAATATTTTTCATATACACCGGTAACTGTTGCTCCATTAGCCACGCATTTACCGGTCTCTTACACAACCTGAAGGGACATTGCCATGTTCTGAGGAGCTTTCCACACGCAGCGGTACATTTCAACAGCTGGATACGATGAACTGCGATGAACCTTCGTCTCCAAAAAACGTGTCATCCATTTTTATTTTCAGTTGTCCCACGTCCTTTCAGAGGCCAAGTGAAGATTGTGTGTTGTGGCTGATTTTTGTGTGCATTCATTTGACTGTGTTGAAGAAGTCAGAGGATTAGAAGAATGTGATATTCATCGGGCTGGGGAAGGTTAAATTTATGTTTTTGACAGAATGACAAGAAGAATCTTAAAAATGTTAAAGGTGAACTGTCGTATCAAGTAATCCATCATTCAAGCAGTTTTACAATAGTAATTATCTCTCCATCAATTTTTAATTGTAAGTATCAAAGTATTTACCGATCAAGTTCGCTGTCAAGATACTACAGCTAACTGTACGGAACGCACATAGAAAGGTGCTATGGTCAGTCTCTAATATTATTATTATTATTTGAGTTGTCACTCGGTGGCATTAGTCCTTACGCTGGTACAAACCGAACTGTGAGACTGAAACTGCTAACAGGACACTTCAGACTGGGTTATTTATGTGCCTGCAGGCAGACCTGAAACCTTGAATGAAACTTCGAAGTAGAAAACTGAGATGCGTTTGGAGATCAGATACTGTACAGTTGGTACAGTGCATGTGTACTGAATGGTAGAGTGCATGTGTACCGAATGATAAGATACTGTACAGTTGGTACAGTGCATGTGTACCGAATGATAACAATTTGTGGCCGTGACATAAGGAACGTTAAACACAGTCATAGGCTAATTGCCAGTAGCTGGTTCGTACCTGGTGTATGGAAATTTACAATTATATTAAACCAGCGTCAATTTTGGCTCCGTTGCGAAGTACATAACAACTGCGCTCTTCTGGAATATTGCGCAGGGTGGAGTGGCAATTCCTTACCCATGATTCGGTAAAACATATCGGTCCAATTTTCAAGGATCGAGAGCTTTTTGCCTTAAAGATCGAGCCGATTTGTTGTCCCGAAACATCGGCAAGGAATTACCAGTATACTGTGCGTACTGCACCGGAAGAGCGAAGTTCTCATTCCAAACCAATAAAAATTGTAACTTAAAGTTTCGGCGACACAAACAAATGCACAATTGTATATTCTATGTATACACCTTCTATTACTTAACTCCTACATGTTTCGGCGTTATCGCCATCTTCAATCATCTTACCCCAAAATTTCATTAAAACATGCAGCAATAAATATAAAACATTTCATCTCTATCATATCTAAAGAATTTTATAATCCAATTAAAAATATCCTTGATATTTTAAGGGATTGGTGCAATTTGAATCGAGAATGGATATTTGTGCACAAGCAATAACTGTAACGGACACTTACACATCATTCAATCATACAAACAAACAAATTGTTATCACTGTATTAGCAACACTAATTTATATCACAAATATTTTATAATTTTTGACCACAAACTTCATTCCTGACATCACAACAATTGTGTGTTTATTATAAATTATGTATTGTTGTATATTTCAAATGAATTTTGGTGTAAGATCCCTGAAGATGGTGACAATGGCGGAACATGTAGGAGTTAAGGAAATGAAAAATACATTGATTGTGAAGTTGTGCATTTGTTGGTGTTACCAAAGCTTTAATATGTAAAATTCACTGAATGAACGATGTAAAAGCTAAAATAACTTGAATTTTAATTTTTAGGGGGGGGGGTTGAAATCTGAATTAGCATCCTCTAGGTGCGACCAGCAGTTTGCGGCCTGCTAACGGTTGGAGCTGAGGAGAAGGAAGGAATGTAGACATTGGAGATTATCTGATAGGGAGATTCATACTGTTTATTGTGTATTGAATACTAATGAGGTGAATGTCGGAAGGAAGGTCAGATGTGCAGTACGTGCTGCGCACTGGGTTTAGGTGGAGAATATCGTGAGCACCGGTTTCTTGTTGTAACAGGTGTGGTTAGTAGACCGTGTGGGAGATTGGGTGGAGAGGATAAGATAATATTAATGTGACTTTGAGGAAGAATGAATTCGGAGTTATTGGAGTGGATTAAGATGGCATCTCTACAAGACCGGGAATTCTGAACAGGTGTTGTACCATCACGTCTCCAAAAACCTGGCTTCATCTTGGTACCAAGAATTTGAATGTAAATTATTATTTCGCTTAAGTTTGCAGTTAGGGAAAAAGCGGGATTTATACGGAGACTTAAGGAATTAATAAATATTATAGGAACTGTATTAAACATCAAAACTTTGCTTGTAAGAGTCTACTGGTATAGAATGACTGCACATCAGTTTGGGTTCTGGTTTTTTTAAACACGTCTGGATAATAAGAAATAAATAAACATTTACTTTCTTATGTTTTGCCATTTATCAGAAAAGAGATAAGAGGGACTGCACTAAACATCAAGCTACGTATCTGTTATCTACTGTTATCTACTGCACACAAATTGTAACTTCGAATATCCCATTGGCCTTTGGGTCTAAGGTGTGGGACTGCTGGTAATATCTTGCTAGATTTGCGGGTTCGAATCCCAAAGGAGCATTGATATCTCTCTGTTGGTAGTGTTGTGTGTTGTCACGTACCGGTCGCTATGTCGGATTGATCACTTGTCCAGAAGAGTCGTGACCGTTGAAGTGTGTATGAAAGTGATCGTGTAGCATGCATATTAAAGAGACCAAGGACAACTGTGGTCTGTCGAACGGTGAAAATACATGTAACCCAACATTACTCTATACAAGTTAACTGCGTTTTTATTATGGAATTATTGCAAAACTTCAGTGTAAATTTCAACGCAACCGATCAACTGCAGATCAAAAACTCTGCATTCGTCAAATTGTCCGGAAATAATTATGGTGGGACCAGGGATTGAGTTAGGAAAGGCGCTTAATTTGAAATCTCATTCAGTTTGGCATTCCAATTAAACCAATTAAGATACAATAATTATCTATAAATGAAATCTGCAGTGAAGGCAGGACTGTCCGGTATTGTGTGATGTATATCGGAGTGAGTTGTGTGTGGAACTGGAAGGCTATCGGCACTGTTTCGTTTCCAGTGTGTATGGTGTACGGCATTGGGGAGGATCCAGCAAATTAGAAGGGATTAAACTTGAATTGAGATTGTGTTATGTGCTAATGGTGCTGTTTGATTGGGAGAAAACAAACATACTTTCTGTGAAGGAAATGTTGGCCGCTAGCAATGAGGTTAGTCTAGTGGCAAATACAGAGGTAAAAGGAGCAAAAATTCACAAATCAGTTAGGTAAACAAGTGTTTGAACGTCTAAATATTTGGTTACAGCCGTAACCAATTAAAGAAAATTAACGAAAAATTAATAGCAGACTCAAATTGTTATAAGCTGTTGACCGTTCAGTCTTACTGGCTTCTTTGAAGGTACAAAATTTGAAATAAACCGAAACATAATTTCTGTTTAATATTTAAAGAAAACAAGCTAAACCTGTTTCATAATAGGGTGCTAAGGGAGATATTTTTACGGCAGCCCACTGCACTGTCGCTGCAGCCTGCCTCCGTTTATTGCAAATAACTCTCCCGTCCTGTCTCTCACTTCCTGCCGACTGCCACCTGCCTCTCAGTGGTCACAGTTTCCGCCGTTCCTCTTTACCTTTAACTCTACATGAACCTGTTGAACAGCATGTGCTAAATGTGTCTTCGGTATGGGCTGACGCGCAACCCCTCTGGTAAATCCTCGGTTCCAAATCCCTCTTTTGGAACCTAACTTTTTCTTCGGTCTCACAAGTAATTATTGTAGGGCTGACAGGTTTTGTAAAACTGCAGGACACAACTGAATACACTCTTGTATCTTCCCACAATTCCACTCTTGGATCCTATCTTCGGTCTAATCTATACATTCGGTCAACCTCCCGGTATGGAATGATGAGCCTATAATTCCTTAGCCTACAGTTTCTCACCAAGTTCCCATATTTGTCATATAACCAGCACAGAGACTCAGTTTTCTCCTCACTATACAATTGCCCAACTGTCGTATTAGTTCCCCACACAGACTGTACTGTATTTCGTACAGTCGAATTAAATATAAATCTATATATATATATATATATATATATATATATATATAAACACGTACCTTGATATCACGTAACGTTCCTGTCTCAGTCTATAACACAGTCAATGGACCAATTAAGCGACCCACTGCGGTTCGTTATGATAGTTGCTTGCGTTGATCGGCGATGATATTCTGTCTTCCTCAAACTGCTGCCCACTTTAATTCTCCACCTTGCACAAGCCAAGTGCGGTTTGTCTACTGTAGCTGCTGTGTGCGTTCACTCAGTTGAGTGTGCTGTAGGTTTTGGCGAGACTGATATTTCTGCCACAGTGATAGCCTAATCTTATCTTATTCAAACAGTGACGCCCAGAAATGTATTGAAAGCTTACTGGCTAAATAACCTGGCATTACTTCGTCTCTGAAGCTGTTCTTTCTGAATCTTCTATCCTCTTTCTGGTTTGTAACTGCAAACATGTACAGCAATCTGACGACCCAAGTCACTGTCCAGATGCTGCAGTAACTGCACACAGTGTACACGGAACGGCACAATGGTAAATATAACTGATTGCGTAAAAAATGTATTTTTTATCTTGCACAATATATTTTTTCTTTCTTTTAACAACCTAGTAAGGATCTGAATTTGCAGTAGATAAATTTGATCTAAACCGAAGTTGGAATTATGTCAAGTACAAAAGAACACCAGTCAGTCAATCAAGCATACCACACATATTGCAATATTCTAAATTCTGTGGTGCATAACAATTAATTATCTTCCCTTTAGAACCTTTACATTTTGCGTTGAGCGACAGTTGACTGTGATGCAGTGCGGTATGTGTGATGGGTGGGAGCAGTTTGTGTGGGAAAAATTTTTGTTTGCATATATACTATATATATATATATATATTTATATTTATTTATATAAATACATTCACACATAAATACATACGTACATACATGTCATAAATATATCAGTACATACATACACACATACATATATATACTCATATTTAAATAACTATACACATTCATCCACGCATAATATATATATTCGAACACACATACATATCTGTACGCATACATACATAAATACACACACAAACAAATACATACCTAAATACCTAATATATGTACATATATATACATATATACATACATATACTTAATACATACATACTGAAATGATACATATATACATGTAAGTATGATATACATATACAGGAAGTTTCACGACTTTAGGGCATAACTGCAGGAAGTGATTTCCTACGTCTTTGTGATCAGAATTTCATATAAACATGTGTCCGATTTTGGACGGTTACGGAGTTATGACTGTTTTTTAATTCCCGTAAACGCCCTCGTGTGATCCGCGTCTATCAGCTGGCGGGTCGCTATTTTTAGCCAGCTACAGACAAGGCGTTACCGTTATCTCGACACTTGGGTGGTACCTAAGGCGTGCGGGGAAGGCGGGGTGGGTTGGTATGGCCGGCAACGGCTACAGTGTGCCGGCTACTGGTGTTCAGAACAGTTCTCATCTCGGTGCGTCTGTTACGTTCACGATGCCATTTACATTTTCCTTTGAAGAGTATTCAGATATGATTTATGTGTACGGGTTTTGCGACGGTAACTCAGTTCTTGCCGTAGCTGAATATCAGCAACGGTTTCCGAATCGTAGAATACCAAACAGGAGAGTGGTTACTGGAGTTTACCAGGCATTGCGAGATACCGGTAGACTTCCCGGCGTTTGTATTGCTGCCGAGCGTGGCGTTAATGAAGGCGTCAATGAAGAAGGCATTGTTCGTATGGTACACC
>Ga0136643_10015392_pt1 | contig 11495 bp, 6 predicted proteins | sample TergutLab28metaG_FD_96883 | JGI IMG/M metagenome (GOLD analysis project Ga0136643, IMG submission 96883) | Labiotermes labralis P1 segment gut microbial communities from Petit-Saut dam, French Guiana - Lab288 P1 (version 3) (version 3) | ecosystem: Host-associated > Arthropoda: Insects >...
GTTAGCTTCTCAAGAAGGACTCTGCACCATGGAGTAAGTAAGTAAGTAAGTGAGTAAGTAAGTATGATTATCTTGTTCCATTCCCGTTTTTTCGCTTGTTCCATGAGGGCATTTTAGTCATTCTGTTGATATAAAAGATGAAGGCTGCTATTTTTTTTATCAAATGGATGGTTGGAGGTAAAATGTATTGTAATATCTATTTATGTAGGTTTTCTATAGACGTTTAGCTCTACATTATTGGCAGTTCTGTTGACAGAGAGATCAGGGTAATTTATGGCATTGTTTTCCTCTTGGGAGATTTTGAACTCCCAAGTGTTTGTCAATATTATTGATCATGCTGTAGATTGCGTCTTAACTTATTTTGTTTTGATCAAAAATAATTAGTAAGTTGTCCACATATCTTTTGTAGTATGTAATTTCTTTGTTCTCCAAACAGTGTTTTACAAATATTTCTTCTAAAAATTGCAAGTATATTTCTGTTAGTGTGCCGCGTATGGCGAACCCATTGCATTGCTGTTATTGGGCTGGTAGAACTGGTTATTGTATTGGAAATAGTTTTGTTTTAAGATTATCTTCAAAAAGTATGGAATGTGCTCTGTGGTTGCAGGATGATGTTTGCTTCTGTTAAGCCAAAATTCAGTAATACATGGGATGTTTTTGGTAGGTAGGTTAACATATAAATCCTTTATGTCCAGTGTGATCATCCTATTGTGTTCATTGATTTGGATATTATGCATGTCTTGTGTCACTTCATATGAGTTTTTCGTTGTGTATGTGTTTGGTAGATCTATTAAACTTAGGAGTTTTTTGTTCAGGAATTTAGCAAGCATATATGATGGTGCTTGTGTATTATTTATCACAGGTCGGATGCGTTCACCTTCTCTCTGTGTTTTTATATATGCATTGAGATTGGGTGCTGTAGGTTTTATATTTATTAGATACTTGTGTCTGCCTTTTTCAATTAATGGATGGCATTTTTGAAGGGCTTGCTGAGTATGATTTTGAAAGGAGTCTGTTGGGTCCTTATTCAGGCGAGTAATGTGATTCTCGTGTATAAATGTTTTCAGTTTTTTCTCTGAGTCCTTGTTGCTCACAACTATTGCTTTATTTTTGTCAGCTTTGGCTATTGTTAGGTTGTTTCTGTTCAGGATATCTTTTATTTGTTTAAGGTTATTTTGGTGCCTTTTGTGCAAAGTATAATGTGTACTAGATGCCATTATTTGTTTTGTAATGGTAAGTCCTATATTATACTTCTATTAAATTGGTTTTCTTTACAATTCGTGATGTTTTAGCTGTTATTTTGATTAGAGAGACTGCCCCTATTTTATTTAATTACAGCACAATATGCTGCCATAACACCGACTACGTCCATGTCAACGGACATGATAGAACCATTCTTGTAATTTTAGCCAAGTACTGTATAAAGCTCCCTGTTGATGGATCCATTGTGATCCGAAACATGTTGGAGCACTTTTAAATATTTTATAATTTTAATTATATCTTCAAATTATATATTTGTGCATATGTTGGATAATAAAGTGTTTAATTGTCATTGATTCATGGTACAAACATGAAGACAATAATGAACCTTCACATTCCATAAAATTCAGGGAATTTCTTGAATACATGAGAACCGCTTAGCTTCCTGGGAAGGACTCTGTGTATATAGTGAAGAAGTAAGTATGTAAGTAACAGTTCATGTAGATTTTGTGTGTATGGTTATGTCTGTTTGGCAACTGAATATGTTTAGAAGGAAATGCCCTGTTGATGACCTTATTAGTTTAAAAGATGTTGGGGCTATTGTAATAAAATCTTTGGATTGCTTATGCTGCTGTTCTTCAGCGGTGTATGTATGTACGTATGTATGTAATATACGCTGTGTGTGTATTTACACTGCTAAATAGTAGTACAGCAGTAAGTAAAGCTTCCCATATGTACACCATCAAGGCTAATAGGAGAATGGAGTATAGATCCACTCATACTTAATCTTGTGTGTGTGAGTAGTCAGCTTCATGTGCCAAATGATTTACCCACATACCCATTGAATAGGAGGCTGCATGGACTCCAGAGGTGGCCTTAACACTTCAGCTTAACAGTAAGGAGTCTAATTTTAAAAATTTTTCACATGTGGGAGACACTTTGCAGGGTAACCAGGCAGAAAGAGAAATTAATATGACCTTTAAGTCTGGGTAATAATAAAAAAGTACACTACTGTGGCACAAATTAATTTACATTATGTATCATTTTGTTTCAGTACCTGTTGAGTCTGAAGTTGAATCATTCAGATATCCTAGACATATTCCAGGGAATCCAGTTTCTTCCTCTTGATAAGCAGACTTTTCTTCATGTCCAGTGCTTTGTTAACCTAATAGAAGCAACATTTGCTCAAGTGAAATATACAGCATTTCTGTACAACGACCAATTGGTTTGGTAAGTACGTAGCTCTTAAGATTGTTCTTAACATGGAAGAGTGTATGACTTCAAAATGTCTTGGAGTCATGGAATGGAATATTTTATCCACACTGAACTGAAGGTGTTAGGAACTGAACAGAACCATTAACCTGACAGTGTGCTGGTATCTGGACTGAGATTTTTACCCACCTTAACATTGTGCATGTGAAACTGGAATGTGATTTCCACGTGTGTGGTTGGTCCAAGATCCTTCATCTGTGTGACCTTGCTTTTGATGTGTAAACTTGCTTGCTTGCTTACTCCATGCAGCAGAGTCCTTCTTGAGAAACTAAGAGGTTTGCAGCTAGTCAAGAAATTCCCCACATTTTATGTAAACCAAAGGTTCATTACCACAGTCACAAGTGCCCGCCACCTGTCCCTTTACTGATCCAGCTCCCACCTCCACATCCCACTTCCTGAAGATCCATATTAATATTTTCCTCCCACCTACACCTGGGTCTCCCAAGTGTTCTCTTTCCTTCAGGTTTCCCCACAAAACCCCTGTCTATGCCTCTCCTCTCCCCCATATGCGCTACGTGCCCCACCCATCTCATTCTCGATTTTATCAACTGAACAATATTAGGTGATGAGTACAGATCATTAAGCTCATCACTATGTAGTTTTCTCCACTCCCCTATCATCTCATCCCTCTTAGGCCCAAATATTCTCCTCAACACCTTATTCTCAAGCACCCTCAGCCTACATTACTCCCTCAATGTGAACGTCCAAGTTTCACATCCATACAAAACAACAAGCAAGATTGTATTTCTGTGTATCTGAATCTTTAAATTTTTGGATAGCAAACTGGAAGGCAAAAGATTCTGCACCGAATAATAGCAACCATTCCCTGACTTCATTCTTCTCTTTATTTCTTTCTGAATAGAATTTTGATTTGTTACGGTTGTTCCCAAATATTTGAACTCTTACACCCTTTCAAAGGAATTATTATCAATCTTTATATTGTGACTTTGCCCTGCATGCTGATTTCAAGACTTGACCATGTACTTAGTTTTATCCACATTTACTACTAGTTCAGTCTCCTTAGTAGCCACTACTACAGCTACTGTGTTTTCCTTTATAGTATGTATGCTTCCTCCAAACATATTAATGTCGTCAGCATAAATCTGAAGCTTATGTGTACCATTTAATTTCAAGCCATCCTGGTTTACTTAAACTCTCCTAGTAGTGTACTCTAAAGCAAAGTTGAACAACAATGGTGATAGATCATCTCCTTGTTTCAAATCATTCCTAATAGGAAACATGTCGTACAAATTCTTGCCTACCCGGACTCTGCTTTTATTAGCCTTAACAGTTTCATGGGGATACCAAACTCAATAGAAATATCAATAAGAATATTATACTAACTGAATCATAAGCTTTCTTGGAGTCTGTAAAGAGCTGATGCACTGCTTCATTGTATTCCCATTTTTTTCTCAAGTATTTGACAAATGCAGAATATATGATCAGAAGTTGACCTGTTGCGTCAAAGTCCACGTAGATGATCCTCAATAATTTCCTCGCATATGGTATTAACCTAGACACCAGGATGTTGGATAAAATTTTGTACGTAGTTGGCAAAAGTGATATGCCCCTATAATTACTACAGTCTGTTTTAATGCCATTCTTGTAGATAGGTACAATGATTGATCAACTCCTTCCACTGCTCAGGCAATTCCTCCTTATTTCAAATAGAAATAATAATTTTATGGATCTCAGAGCAAATTGTTCTACCCCCTGCCTTAATCAATTCTGCTGGGATTTGATCATCACCTGGTGACTGTGCCTTTTTAGCTTTTCAATAGCCAACTGAACCTCAAAGGCACTTGGCTCAGGCACTAGTGGTTCAGCTGTGTGTAATTCTGTGTGCCTAACATCATTAACACCATGTATATTCAGTAGCTGAGAGAAATGGTTCCTCCACCTAGCCAAAATACTGTGGGAATCTGCAACCAAATCACCCTTCTCATCAATACTATGTTACTTCTAGGCTAGTAACCCTTCTTAAAGTCATTCATACCCTCATACAAGTCCCTAATATTTTTTTTTTTACTATTTCAAGTTCCTCAATTTTAGCTTTCGGATATTCCTTCTTTTTTTTCCTGAAGTGTCTGCTAGCTTCATGTCTTACATTGTTTAGATTATCTGCATTGCTTTGGCTTGGATCCTTTATCCACTGTATTTTAGCCTGCTTCCTTTGATCTAAAAAACATAAACATTCTTCATCAAACCATGGTTTGAGCTGCTTCAAATTTTGCAGTCCTAGACTCTCTTTAGCCGAGGTTTTGATATTCTCTTTAATGTTCTCTCAAGCCATATTTATGTCCTCACCATCACTTAAGTTCTCCAAAGCTGCAAACCTGTTTGTAATCTCAAACTGTTACTGCTTCCTAACCTCCAGCTCATTTAGCTTCCTGAGATTAAATCTTTCCCCATCAAACATCTGTGCTGCTTGTTTACTTACTGCCAACATTTCCCTAACTCTTGCAACCCCCAGATAGTGGTCAGTATCACAATCAGCTCCCCTGCGACTTCATACATCTATTTTTTTTATCTCAGTAATTAGCCAACTTGATGCACAAAATTTTTGTTGTACAATAAGTTTTATTTCATGCCTCAACATGTTTCGAGCACATGTGCTCATCATCAGGAGGTCAAAATTGCATTACACAGCCTCTGGTATCATCACACCTATAGGTGGCCGTCTCATGCACAAGACGGCTACCTATAAGTGTGATGATACCAGAGGCTGTGTAATGCAATTTTGACCTCCTGATGATGAGCACATGTGCTCGAAACATGTTGAGGCATGAAATAAACTTATTGTAAAACTAATTTTGTGCATCAAGTTGGTTAAATATTGAGATAAATATACTGAGATGCACGGTCAGCAAAACATCAAAATTCATACATCTAGTATACTCAACTACCATCTTCTATCTATCAATATGTGATCAATCTGGATGTGAGTCTTCCCATCAGGAGAGGTCCTGGTGTACTTGTGAATGTTTCAGTGCAGGAACATTGTGCCCTTAACAAGATTTTTTGATGTGGCAAAGTTTACTTTTTGAATACCATTATCATTACTATCCTAATGTAGACTCTTATCCCCAATTGTCAGTTTGAAAATATTCTTTCTCCCCACTTTTGTATTAAAATCTCCTAGTAGAATTTTCATATGGTACTTAGAAAAATGATAAAAAAAACCTGCTCTAATTCCTCATAAAACTGTCTTGTGAATCATCACTTTTCTCCTCATTTGGTGCATGTACATTCGGGACAATTATATTACACCAGCGACCTCTCAGAACTACAAATATATGCCATCCTATTGCTAACAAACTCAACTCTCTTGACTGCTGATATTATTCTTTTGATGTGTACAGCATTCATTAAACTGACATTGCAGGAGTGGCCTAGAAGCTGAAGATATGCAAGTTATTTATAGATACCTGGTCACAAGTCTGTTACCTGCACATCTTGAGACAGAACTCCAAGGTGGCTCTATGCCTAGGCACCCTACCTCACCATTTTCAACTTCTCATTATGGCAGGTGAGTTATCAGTTTTTGAGTGCTGTATTGGCTAGTTTTGGTACATAAGAGTTCTTTCTTCATCCTTTTCAAAATATTAATTTGATTTCATAAAGCGCCATGGAAAGGGGAGTTGAGATATACCACTATACATTAACTTCAGTGCTGGATGAAGGTACATGGTCAGTTTCGTGTTCCAGCCACTGTACCTCCTCCCCAGTACCCATTAAGCTTTATAATCTGTCCTTTAAATCTGAAAGTAGTTAGAGACAACAAGGCCCCCCCTCCCCCTCCTTTAAATGCCCACTTCTAGGCCTGTCCATATTGTGTGTTGTATTTGATACATTTGTAAATCTAAAAAGTTAAAATGAAAAGTGTATCCTACACATGAATGAACTTTTAAAACATTTCAATTTTATGCAGCTTCATTTATGACCCTTTTTAAAATTTGATTATTTTAATGTTACATAAATTCCTGAAAGAATTTTCAGTATACACAAATGTGTGTGGGGGAATGTATAGAATACCATATTTACCCAAATGCAAGGTGACTCCAATCTAAGATGACCCCTAAAAATTAAATGTTTGCTAACGAAATATATTTTCTTACTAATTTCGCACACTTAATACATAAAGCATGTCAGATTGTATCTACCTGTACCAATCAGTGTCACTGTTTCCAGCTTCACAGTCAGAACTTTCACCTTCCTCACATTCACTCCAATCCTCATCCTTAACTATCATTCCACAACATATCATTAGTCCCATTCACTGCATTTGATGTATAGCACTTCCTAAAATCCCTCACAGTCACTTCTGGTGAGATGCACTGCCATGCCGTTAGTAATCCACATTGTCTACATACTACATTTATATTTCTTGGTTTATAAACTTAATTGATCCCAAAAAGATTCACAATTTTTTCCACAGATGGTGTTAGTGGTGTTCAGAATTTTAAATACATGTGTTTGGGATTTCTGTGTCATGTTTGTGGTCTGATCAATCTAAATTCATGGCTCTTTTTATGGTTCTTAATTTGTGGATTGTTCCAGGTTTTATATTTGACTCTTGTAGTTAATTTTTATTTTTTTCAATAGCCATTTTCTTGTTACTACCCTCAGACTAGATCTGTTCACAGGTACATATTTTAAAAAGTTACTAGTTGTTTGGTGCCCAGTGTTTGGGAATAACCTAATCCATGGGGTTTAGCTGGTTAGGTGCTTCTTTGCCTGGTTTCTGAAACGTCATCATGCATGTTTAAGAAATTAGATGAGGGTTCAGGTCAGTTAGCTTCTGACAGGCTTTGTTCTCTCTTTTGGATTTCTTGGCCCTTGAGGCTGGGACCCATACATTGTCCTAAAACATTGGTAGGGAATTATTGCTCTAGGTTGCCTAAAACATAAATATGGCATTACTGCTCTGGGCTGCTTAATATCTCAGGAGAACTTAGACCTCATATGATTTGATGATTCAGTCCCTGGTTTGGCTCCGCATGGCCCTGTTCAGTGCTTCATACCTGAATTATGATGACCTCACATATTTAAGCACCAGATTTAAAGAAAAAAACTCATCTTGCTTTTGATTAAGTACTGTTGCTACTATACATTTTTCAAAGGTTATGTTTGTGACTAAGTCACACACAAATCTCTGCTGCATAATGAACATTTGGTCTCTTGGGTTATCCAAGTCACACTTTGCAACACTGCATTTGTTCATGAATGGTATGATATGAGTGTGTATCCTTCCATGCTGTCCAGTTTGAAGTGTTGAGCACAGAAAGTGACTAAAGACAAACTTTCTTTATTCTGATAAACAACAAGAAAATCCTTTCATTGTTTTAATATTATTTGCCTCAAAATTTGTATCATAAGGAAAAAGAAAATGAGTGCAGTGAATATCTTCTTCCATTATTTCTTAATTTCAGGATTTGAGTGTGATTCCTGCATATTACAGTTTTTTTTGTCTATGACCATCTTCCATTCAGTTAAGTTTAACTGTGTGATATAACATTCCTGGTAGCTCAACTGAACAGCCAGAACTAAGGGAAACAGTATGTACCAAAGAGCAGTAAATGGTTTGTGATAAAAACATCGACTGGCTGCATAATTCTAACTGTAATGTGTTCAGTGACATGTCAGGGGTTCGTGGATTTTAGAAAAAGGGTTCATGAAACATCCACTGGCTGCACAATTCTAACTGTAATGTGTTCAGTGACAAGTCAGGGGTTTGTGGATTTTAGAAAAGGGCTCATGAAGTAAGCAAAGACATTTTGAAGGGCTTTTTTATGTGCTGTCTCATTTTGATGCTCTTTGAGAAACAACAAACAAGAATGGCTGCTGGTTGAGGCTGACCAAATATTCACAATTATTGCAAAATCCATAAGGATGTTAGTAAACAAAATTACCCTTCAGAAGTGGACAGTTCACTTCGAAGTAAACGACAGACAGTCTCATATGCCTAGAAAAATGTTTAAGGCAGATAATATGAATTGGAGTTCCATTGTGACAAAAACAAAAAACGTTCATAATACCGTGATGTAGTGGCAAAACATTTCCCCTCCTGGCCATCAAGGATTACATATTGGGGGAAATGGTTTTCACATTAGGCTGATGAAAGTTCATTATGAAGCAGGGTGGCTATAGGAGGCAGTGTGATTGCAGTGCTAGTCAGAAATATCTCTTGACTTGCTGGGAATCAAACCCTTCACCCAACCATTAGCTAGTCATGTTAATGATCATGGTACCATGCTTCCCTCATTGGATTTCATTGTATAAATTAATTAATTACTGTCACCACCCAAATGTGTTTCTTTACCCATCTGGTTCTTAGTCAAGATATTAAGCCAGTTGAGCTATGAAAGAGACATATTTCAGTAGTCTGTATGTTCTGGTGAAGAAAAAGTCCCTGTCCATGTTGAAACTTGAATCGTGTTTGTGTAGGACAGTGCTTTTATTGAGTGCACTAATACATAGTGCAGTTGAATAAAAGTTTTATAGATTTGATGATGACAAACTGAAAATTAAAGTCGAATATTGCTTTATCTTTCAGACTAGTGAAGATGTTGCCAGGAATGAATTTGAATGGCGAATCACAAGAGAATTGAATAGAACCCATTACCTGACTAAACAGATGTCCTTATAACTTAGCATACAAAGATAAATGTGAAGACGAGGGATATTTTAGGATATTTTTGGGCTATTATCTCACAACTATAAGAGCCTGTTTCTGTGGTTATAAATACACGTGTTTCTTGATGGATGTCTCTTCAGATTTGTTACAGGTCCCCCAAACCTTCAAGATGCATCTGGAAACATTGGCAAGGTTCCAAAGGTTCATATAACTAATGACATGACACCAGAATTAACTCACTTGGTTGTCTACAGAGCTCTGAGTGCAACAGTGTGTTTGTTTATTGAGGGTGAGGAAGATAGACATTACATTGATATTTAAGGAGCAGAAATGTTGTAGGAGAGAGTAATATAAAACCAAGCATAAATATGGAATTCATGACAGTTTAGGAGTATGTTTGTGTAAATGAGGAAGTTTGAGGAATTGTGAAATTTTTAGGTTTTCATGACAGTGACCTTGAAAATTATTCTGGTTGTGGCATCATGTTGCCTGTTAGATAAGAAATCTGCCTCTTTAATTTACAAATTGTTTATCCCTGAGGATGGAAGTAACAGACTGTGCCAAAATATCAGTGTTTATGAACGAGGGTGTATGTTGTCACATTCCAGAAGACAATATTCTTCGTTTTACCTGCCTGTCTTCAATATTTTGTCATGACCAAAAATTGTATTGTCTCTGCAGTGTTAATGAGACACATTGTACAGTGTAAGTATTAGTACACAACATGATTATTGTGAACGTATCTAAACATGATTATTTTCAGTATAAAATGCATATCTTTTTTGTGGTACTGCAATTGAAGAGATGTTAATGACAACCCACGGTGGATATTTGCAAATAAAACTTATTCAGAAGTCATGATATAAATCAATGGAAATCCCCCATCTATGAAAGTGTAAGAAAACAAAATAGTAATAAAAGAATCAGAAATTGTGCATGTACATTCTTGCAGCTGTGTTAAAATGTATGTGTAAAACTAGCAGGTTTTTTATAGGAGGGGAAAAGAAATGGAGACTAGCTGTGTGTGTGCATCATACACCCAGCACTAAAAACATATGATATGTTGTTGGATTAGTTCATGACTGAAGAAAGCTACTAATTGAGGTTTAGTAATATACATACAATTTTAGAAAGGAAAGAAAATAATATTCTGTACTACTGGGCACCACCAGATAAAGGAATTTTTTTTTATACACTAGGCAGAATTTGTGAACTCATATAATACTTGTTTGCATACCACCAACTGGGGAAACTTGTAATGTTCATGCTGAGTTTTATGCAGATTGCATGTTAAAATACTGTACAGAATAAACAGGCTGGGACAGTAGTGAATTATTGTTTATAATTTCAGGCTCTCTACATCTAAATCTTGACCTCTTCAAACATCTGGATATTTTCCTGGGCCCACAACTAACAAGTTTAGTCTCAGAAGTAGCCGATCAATGCAGTCGGCACGCAACTACTTGTAACACAAATTCTGTGGATCCTAATCCAAAGTTTGTGTATTTCAATAAGCTTAATCTGGCTCAGAAAAGTACAGTGCATCTTGACAGCAGAAGAAGTGGCAATGTGGCAGTAACCCCAGAAGTCTTACGATTACTTGCAGATATCAACGCTGACAAAGCAAGGTACAGTGTGCAATTAATATTTCCTTATAAGTTTCATTCTTTTATATATGTGTATGTAAGTTCTAATTTTCTGTCCTTTATATAAGTGTATATGGTCTTGTAGAATTTTCTCCCAAGGCAGGCTACCTTAAATATCTTTATCCTCCTGAAGCTGTGGTATAAGACAGTTTTGTAAAAAGAGTAGAGGACAATATAAAATGGGTGTGAAGATGTTGCTAGATACAGCTGGCTTAGGATAAGGTCTATTGTGGGCTGCTGTGAGCACAGTAATGAACATATGGGTGCATAAAAATCAGGGGATTCATTCTCCAGCAGACTTACTGTCAGCTACCTAACAAGGCTTCATCTCCTTCATGGACATAAGAAAGCAGATTGAGTCTCTCTCAAAATGTACTTGTTTGAATAAAACACTTAACAAGAAGACTAAATGGTGTACTCCATGACATAGTACACAAACTATTTACCAAAGCATTTTTACCTTCAAAATGTCATACACTTTGATGGTATATGCATAATTTCGCTTATATCTCTAAGAACAGTGTGGCTTTCCCTGTGCCATGTTTCACAAAACTATCAAATGGTCAGTAGCATTAATGTGCAAAACCCTTAAGACTGAATTTCACCCACATGAAATTCACTGATTTCAGCCTCGTCTAATAGTCTCTTTAGACATCTTCCAAGTCGAATTTATCCATTTGGCATACTGTTATTTTTCGTTCCTGTAACATGTCAGGGCCAAATTGATTCGTATCTTCTTA
>Ga0136643_10015394_pt1 | contig 11494 bp, 6 predicted proteins | sample TergutLab28metaG_FD_96883 | JGI IMG/M metagenome (GOLD analysis project Ga0136643, IMG submission 96883) | Labiotermes labralis P1 segment gut microbial communities from Petit-Saut dam, French Guiana - Lab288 P1 (version 3) (version 3) | ecosystem: Host-associated > Arthropoda: Insects >...
GGGAAAAATCTTTTGCCCCACCTAAAAGAGTTTTGGGGGGCCCACGAGATCAGTTGTGCCTTTTTGGAAAAAAAAAAATTTTTTCCCCCCCCCCCCCCCCACACCGAAAGTGCAAGTTTGATTCCAAATTCAGATTATGTTTATGACATTCCATATAAAAGGATTGTTCTCATTTTATTGTGAATGTGATGACAAACTGATGAACATGAAAACAAATACTCACACAAGATTAAAACACTTTATTAATCAACAGATCCACAAATATATAATTCGTAGATACAATTAGAATTATTATAAAATATTTAAAAATATTTAAAATTGCTCCAACATGTTTTGGATCACAAGAGATCCACCATCAGGGAGCTTTATACTGTGCTTGGCTAAAATTACAGTAATGGTTCTATCGTGTCCATTGACATGGACGTAGTCAGTGTTATGGAGGCATATTTGCCGGTGGTGCGTGTGGGTGTAATATTTTTAAATATTTTACAATAATTCTAATTGTATCTACGAATTATATATTTGTGCATCTGTTGGATAATAAAGTGTTTTAATCGTCATTGATGCACGGTACAAACATGAAGACTTGCACAAGAATGTAACAACATTACTGAATTTTAGGCTAAAGTGACCAACATGAAGGTTTTCCAGTGGATATGATCATATGTCTAACCCTAAACAATGCTATAACCTTTAACAACGCAGTACAAAAAATGAAGACACTGACACAGCAGCATTAATTAATATTTCAGTGACAACACTTAATGTGGGAAGAACCATATGTTGCATATGTAAAAACTGACTAACAGTACCTCCTTTCACCTACCTGGGCATGACAAGACGCACCAAAAATGTCGAAACACAAAATGATTGCTTCAGATGTCACTGATAAAAGTTATGTGAAGAAATTTTTGCGACCGTCCTTTCATACCTGTACAAAGACCTGCCTAGCTCGCGCCAGTTTGCATGTTCTGTCTCGGGGAATATTCACATGTAGGCTGTATCAGACGGACTTCACAGTGTCAGCCCTAGCAACTGATAATAGGACATTTATTTTATTTCCCACTTAATTCAATTTAACGCCAACTTCTAGCAGCCAGCAATTTGAAGTAACCACGTCGGGTGTTTTTAGTTACAAGACCATCACACGACATTTACCTCCCTTGGGTGCTACCGCTAATGCTGCAACTCTTTGTATCTCACTGACTTAACTTTCTCTTGTGATTTCCTGCTCCCACACTCAAAAAGATGATACAAATAAGACTTCTAGCAGTCATTTCCTTTCGGAACATACTAAAATAGAACAAAAGTCAAGTGTCTTGTTGTCTCATCCTGTCATAAAACTACAAAACGTTCCTTAAAAAAATGTAGAAAACCTTGAGTGTTATTTATGAACCTGCTGTTAGAAAGTCAAGTAGCCTTCCAAAGGACTAATTCCCCCCCCCAATTATAGTGACACCCTGGAGGACTTGTAAATCTATGGGAGAACCAGTACATAACCTTACGTCAAGAGAGTTGAACCTACCCCAGTGGTTCCACTTTTGAGTAGTGTGCACACAAACATGTTAGAAGTGAAAGGCACAGCTGTGACACAAATGCCAAATAATGAGCTACTGATCAAGGGCAGTCTAGAAATTGCTTTGCTGGTATTTTTAAGTGCAGCATTAAGTACACAGAGGAAACAGGTACAGGCATTGAGGCATAAGAGACACTGAAGTACTTATGTACTGTTTACATGTTTATGATATTTGTGTTGTGTGCAAGCAGTGAGAGAGACCAATAAATTTGCAGTGACATGCAGCATTTGAAACATCTGTGCAAAATTCAGAGAGCTTATATAACCACTGCACAAACACAAACTGTGTTTTGAACAAATGAAACATGTCACCAGTATGCTTCAATCAGGCTGATGAAATATGGTATGAGGATCTGTGCTGTCAATAGTGTGAAGGATTTATCTACCTGCAAGTCTTGAAAGATACCATTTCAACAAACTGGGGGTGCAAATGCAAGCATCGAGATCAAGGATAACTCACTCATGCACTAAGGGCATTTGCCTTCGCTATTTAAACACTATATCACTGAACTTCATAAGCTAGAGGTGTATTCAGTATGCTGGAAATACAGTGTGTCCCATTCGTTACCGAACCCGGCATTTCTTTAACAATTTTACCACTAATGAGGATATTGCAACGAAATATGAAGCAGACTACAGACACATTACTCTTAATTTCTCACACAACGAATATACTCCTGTTCAAATTTCGTTGCAATATCTTTAATGGTGTTAGAATTATTACAGAAATGCCGGGTTTGGAAGTGAGTGGGACACATTGTAGAAAAAAGGACAATCAGTGACAGCAGCAGGTGATGCTGAAATCGGCTAACATGAATGTTGGTTCTTAAGTGCAAGAAAGTAAACATATTTCATGAAAAGTGCAGCATATGGCTCATCTTACATACATAAATTTGTTATGTACAGTAGAAGCCTAATTTAACGTTTTTCAGTTTAAGATTTAATGGCATTTGTGGTTCATTTTTTGTGGTCCAGGCCAAAACTAAATATAAATAATGCAAAATCATTTTCAGTTTAAGATTTCTTGATGACACCATTTTGAAACCCCAATTTAGGATCCGTGTTTACAGCTTTGGAATTTGGGCTTCATAAATAATGCCATGGTTCTAAGAAGTGGAAGTAAATGAATGGCAGAATTGACTGTGAGCTGTCACAGTAACGTACCACAGATTCGCAAGAGTTATTTGTGATTGATCAAGAAGCCCATGTAGGATATAGTGACATATTAGCATGTTTCCAACACAGCACTACTGTTGGTGGAATATGAAACATGGACATAAGCTGTCTCGTGTTTGGTCGTCAAACACAACAGCAAAAGAAAGCCAAACACGCATTCCCTAATTCAGTCAGGGTCCGAACGGTGTGGCAGACATGCGCCGGCAAGGGTGAGTCCAATTAATTTCGATACTATTTATTATATATTATTTTATTTTCAAAATTCCTTATTATCGCAGTACTTGACATTATGTTTTTCATTGCAAGACCTGTTAACATACGCAGCCACACTGCCAGATTACCCACAAAGATGTATTTTAACCAAATGTTTTAAAATTGTAACTTTAGCAAGCTTAACATACTATGCTCCCTTATGATGGTGATCGCACCAAAACATGTTGGAGCTAATTTTGACGTTTCGCTGACCGTGCATCTCGGTCTATTTATCTCAGTAATTAACCAGCTTGATGCACAAAATTTTTGTTTTACATTAAGTTTATTTCATGCCTCTACATGTTTCGAGCACATGTGCTCATCATCAGGAGGTCAAAATTGCATTACACAGTCTCTGGTATCATCACACCTATAAGTGGCTGTCCCGTGCACAGGTTGAGAGAGGACCAGTCCTCTCTCAACCTGTGCATGAAATGGCCACCTATAGGTGTGATGATACCAGAGGCTGTGTAATGAAATTTTGACCTCCTGATGATGAGCACATGTGCTCAAAACATGTAGAAGCATGAAATAAACTTATTGTAAAACAAAAGTTTTGTGCATCAAGTAGGCTAATTACTGAGATAAAAATGTCAGAGCTAGGGTAATTTTAACATAAAGTTTAGTACTCCTTTAAAAACAATTCTCTTGTGCATCAGTTGGTAGTAAAAAACTTTGATAATAGCAAAAGATGTGTAAACTCACAGAATATCTCATAAAGTGAAACCTTTCCTTCAGTTTTTCTTTCACATCCGACTAAATAAATATAAAACAGACCATTTTAAAACATCACTTGGTTTAAAAGTCAGTGCTATGTAATGGAAATGCATGTGGATAAAACAAAGGCAATGAGAATCTTATGTCAGTACAGATGAAAGGCAACTGGAGAATGTGGAATATTACAAATATTCGCATAGCATGATACCATATGATAGAATCTAAAATTAAGACTAAAGAACACAATAATAGACAAAACGTTAATATATGCATCAGAAACTGGGACACTAACAAAGAGAGACAGAAAGCAATTGAACATTTTTTAAAGGAAAAAGTATAGAAGAATTTTAGGCCCAGTATGTGACAATGAAAAATTGGAGGGTATTAACCAATAAAGAAATTTATGCAAGTGTTAAAAAATCTACTATAATAGAGACAATAAGGTTAAATAGATTACGTTGGTTTGGGCATGTACAGAGAATGGAAGGAAATAGAATTCCCAAAAGGGTATTATATATGAATTTAGGAACAACAGGATTGAGAGGTAGACCAAGAAATAGATGGCAAGATGAGGGGGGAGAGAATAGAAGAACAGTTGGTGGAGAAGGGTGGCAGGAGAAAGTACATAACAGAGAGGAATGGAAGAAGATCCTGAGGACGGCAAAGAATCATCGAATTCTGCACATGCCAATGGAATGAATGAATGAATGATACCATATGATAGAAGACGTACACGTGAAATTAAATCTAGGATTGTCGTGGCAAAAGACTTAAATTTAAGGTAGAAACTAGTGAAGTGCTACATTTGGAGCATAGCTTTGTATGGTGCTGAAAGTTGGAACACCTCAAGAAGTAGATCAGAAATATACAGAAAGTTTTGAAATGTGGTTTTAGAGAAGGAGGGACATCAGTTCAACTGATCATGTGAAATATGACTCATTACATCTTTATGGAAGCCATCCTGTTGTGTTAATTACTAAAGAAACACACTCATTACATAGAGTCAAGGAGGTAAAATGGACAAAGGCTAACTGGGTTGGTCACATCTTGCGTAGGAACTGCCTTCTAAAATACATTATTGAAGGAAAGATAGAGGGAAGGATAGAAGTGACTGGAAGATGAGACAGAAGATGTAAGCAGCTCCTGAATGATGTCAAGGAAACGAGAATATACTCAAAATTGAAAGATGTGACACTAGATCACACCCTGTGGAGAACACGATCTGTAGAAAGAGACTATAGAACTGTCGGAAGATAGACAACATAATGAATGATGGATGAATGAATGCATGTTTCTGTCACTGCAGTAGTAATTTTCCATTCAATTTTGACACAAGCACCATTTAACATTTTTCTTCATTTAAGGTGTAAAAAGATGCATCATAAATAGGAATTCTGCTTCATTTTCTTTATTATTAGTAGTATACTGTTCCAATGAGGAATATCTAATCCACATGCACAGACATCTCAAAACACTGTGCATGTATTGGAGGGTTAAAGATTTGTCAGCCTCACTTTATATTACCAACCACATTAACATGTATTCAGGAAATGCCCTTTGAATGTTGGCCAGGCTACCAACTATACTGCCGAGTTCTAAATTGAGGGTGTTCCATCCCGTTGTGTGTATGTATAATAATATTCTTTATTAGACCGTCATTTCACAACAATGTGGCACAATGTTATTATGCAACTATCAACTGACCGACATGTTTCGACCCTACAGGGCCATCATCAGGCTATATAAAATAATGGTATTAGACAAGGTACATACACTTATATTTTAGTACTTATTGAACTGTAAACCACAGGATCCCACAGGTAATACTACCGCATATACCTTGTCTAATACCATTATTTTATGTAGCCTGATGATGGCCCTGTAGGGTCGAAACATGTCGGTCAGTTGATAGTTGCATAATAACAACATTGCGCCACAATGTTGTGAAACGAGTGTCTAATAAAGAATATTATTATACTGCTGAGGTTTCCTGTGGTATTCCTACTTCCTTCAGGCAAGTGTTAGGAAAATACTTCCAACTACAATACAACCACTTTCTTCCACATCTTTACAAATTCATCACTTACCACTGTAACTTTCAACAATGTATACCAGCTTTAACACTTTTTTTAATATTTCAACCGAATGCATATCTTTACTTTTACCACGTGCTTCTATCACATCTCTCCTGTGTTATATACACCATCTTCTGGGAGAACCTCTTATTAGTTGCACAAAACTATCTGCTTTCTACTGTGTGTTGTGTATGATAATCGGTTGTGCTATTGGCAACGTAACGGATATCGTGTATACCCCTGGTTGAGAAATGCTCTCCCACGACCCTGTGTGTCATATACATTCAAAAACAAGTCACTGTTTTAGAAACTTTTAGCCAACTTTGTGTCTGTGCCCATGGGCGCGTGCATGTGCGTGCACAAGCATGCATGCAAGTACCTGTCCCATTTCAACTTTTGAGCCAGTTGACCCGTCTTCATGAAACTTGACATAAAAATTGTACCAATAATGTTCTACAAACCCTGAAATTCTCTGGCAGTCAACATGTATTGTTTTGTCATTCCAGTAGGGCATTTTTGTCACCCAAAATTGTAGCATCACAAAGAGTAGAGCTGTAATCACATTTTAAGAAATGGTACTCTGTAATGGTATATGTCTTTGATCCAACGTGAATTGATGGTTGGAGGCACGAGAATGTGAAATTTGTCTCATGGGTATTGTGGGGATGAGGTACTGAAGACTACAAGGATGCTTTGTTTTGTGGCATGCAGGTCCATTTTTAAACCACTGACCACCTTCTAAATCAATGCCCAGTATTTACAATTTTTATAAACCCCTCAATTCTCTGGAGCTGGGATAGTGTAGTCAGTATAGTGACTCGCTACGGGCTGGATGGTCCGGGGATCAAATCCCGGTGGGGGCGAGATTTTCTGCACCTGTCCAGACTGGCTCTGAGGCCCACCCAGCCTCCTACACTATGGGTACCGGGTCTTTCCCTGGAGGTAAAGTGGCCAGGGCATGGCGTTGACCACCCACCCGCATCTAGTGCCAAGGTTAATGAAAGAGTACAGCTATACGTCTACTGCCCCTCTGGGCCTTCGTGGCCTGTTCTAGGGTGAACTTTACTCTACCTTTACCTCAATTCTCTGGTACAAAACCTTATTTTGTTTGCTCTTCCAGCATGGTATGTTCATCACATGATACTGTACCATCACAAAATAGAAAGCTTTCAACAAGTAATGAGTTTACAGCAAAATTTTGGAACACCTTTGTAGGTGGGGCCCTAAGTGGTCACTTATTCCACTAACCAGTAAATCAGACTTTAACCAAGCTACAAAGCAACACATCCCAAAGACCATGACGTTCATAACTGCTTTATGTTATAAACATTAAATTTTCAGGTTATGTTACAGCTTGTAAGACTATAACCCACTATCATATAATACATCAAGCATTATACTTAGTATTTACAAGCCTCATTGCTATGTGATGTCATGGGAGTGAAACACAAATGCATGTTATATTTCTTAGAAAAACCCAGATTTAATAATAAGTAATTCCCCTTGCAGTTCACAAATTGTGATGCGACAATTTAAATTGCCCCAGCTACTGCTGACACCTGTCGATGAAGTTTATTAAAGATACGTGCAAAAGATTCACTTTTACTTCAGCCACCATGCATCCTATACATAGTATGCGCACACTACTACGCCTCAGTGACCAAATTTTATGTATTTAGTCAACAAATACACTTACTGGATGTTTTGAGACAAGCTGCACATCCCCCCTCCCCCCTATAAAATGCTGTGTCCTTCACAATGTTACTTTTTCTGGTTCATAAAGTATTCACATTTTACATAAAGGGTATGCTAAAAATTTAAATGTCTAAATTTGTAGCCAAAGTGTTAAAATATGTGTTTGATATGTGCCATAAGGAATAAGCCGTTGCACCTCATCAGTACAATTCATTTTAATGAAAGTCCAAGTGAACAAAACACACTTTAGCTATTTAGAGAATTAAGAAACAGAAAAGGCATCTAAAGATGGTTAAAATGCTGCAGTTTTCCAAGAATATTAAAGCACCAACTATAACCTAAACATCACGTTTATATGACTGACAATAATATAATCAAGTACATTCCTTCTAGATAAGCTAGTATCAGCTAATAAACAAATTGCCCAACTTTCACAGAACCTCATTACCATGCTCACAACAGAATACCACTGGATCTTACCCTGTTCACATCCTCACATTCCATTTCTTCAAATACATTTCTATATTTTCTTCCCATCATTAAGCTGGGTCTCTGAAATCTTTCTTGCCCTTCTGGCTTTTTGGCTAAAATTTTTTAACATTTCTTATTTCTGGCATACTACATGCCCTACTCATTTCATATTCCTTGTCTCGCTTGTTCTAGCTAATAACCTGTTATAAGCGGATTCACTGCATATTTTGAAATACTGCCATTTGTTGGATTCATGTATTAAAAAATGCAACTTTTAAACCAGGGCCAAAACTGTGTATGTGTTGTGGAAGACAAACATCCACATTACATGGTACAAAAACCCCCAACTAAACTAATTTTTGCACAGTTTTGATCCCCAGGTTGTGTCTTAGACACGGTGATTTGAGATTGATAAACACCATTTTATTTGAAGGAACTTCAGTATTCCTCTCAGTTAACGCATGCCATACTGAATACAGCAGTTATTCACCCTCAAAGCAGACTGTGTAGTACCACCCAGGCAGAAGTGACAATCTTACACTGCACACATTCATTCAGATAATCAGAACTGATCCGTTTGCCATTCAGGTGTAGCAGATGTCTGAAACCAAATGAAATAAATAAAAATCAAGTATTTATCCTTTTTATTCAAAATATAACTTGCATCAAACTAACCACAACTACATTTCAATATAAACCAATAACTTTACTGCGTAACAGAAAACAGACACCATTTCTGGTAAATCACACAGAGCCACTATCTTGTTCCTTTAAGTGTCTTAAAGTTTCCAACTCTTTTTTCTCCCGAATATTCCTGATACATTCTTGAATTTCTTCACGATGTGTTTTACTATCTGGTGGAAATATGGCTCTTCTAGTCTTTGTAACCCAGTCCTCAAAATATTCTGGTTGATTGAAATAATGGAACAGTGCCACTGGGAAGGTTATATAAAGACCCATCTTGATAACTTCTAGCTTCCAGTCCCCCATTGTTTTTCCAAGAACTTGACAGTTTGGTTAGAAAAGTACAAATATACTTCAGATCAACTAATGTTCTGTTAGAAAATACCACAGTTACTTAACAAAACCCTCACGCTGTCATGAACACGTTCATCTCGTTCTCACACTTCCTGAAAGTACAAACATTAATACAATTGACAATGGTTCTCAGATAACAAAATGACACGTGTACTGCAGCCACAGACTACTGGCACATGCTAAAATCAAACTACATATTTAAATATAAATTTTAAACACAGAGGGACTTCGGGATTACAAGAAATGGTGCAGGCACACAACAGATGTTACTAAGCACACTGGACAACATAACCTTATATTATTGCATGATTACAAAAAGGATATGTTAGCTTAGTTCATAATACTGGCATTTTAATTACTAATATTCGCATCATACATCATATGATGTGTGGTGGAACTCCAGCACCTTGTTCTGTATTTTTACCCATGAAACATACTGCTCTATACAATTGTAGAGCTGATGAACTTCAGATATTTTTCTTCAGGCCAAAGCTGGAAAATCCGATGATTTACCACTCTTGCATGAATAATTTACTGAACAGACTTTAGGTTCCATAATGTGGGGAAGAGCTGGCAGCAATTTGAGTAAAGCAGGAGAGACTATATTAGTTGTGGCTGAAATAAAAGTTTAATGTATTTACATAATGCTATCGCATACATTTTTAAATGTTTGGTTAAGTTCTGGTATATGGTACTTAAGTCGTGATGCAATACTATTTCTACAAAGGAGTGCGCAATTATTCCACTTACACTATTTCTACAAAGCAGTGCGCAATTACTTTACTGCAGCTAATGACAGTATCTCACCTATATAAACCACTTCAAACTATCCGCAATAGTCGCAATGTTTTTAAGCATATAAAGAAATACTCGAATATGCCCCCTTTTCTTCGTCTACGAATGTGAATAATTCCAGCCGAAAAACTGGTTGTGTTAAGGATACTAAAATGCTAATCCATGTTTGTGCAAACGACTTGATTCAAAGCATTGAAGCAACCCTGCCTTTGCCATTCGCACTTCATTTTACACACGCCACATAAGCACACAAATGACTAATAATACGTATGAAATATATGTAAGTTACCTCTTGTGTATTAATAGCCCGTGTTAAAAGAAACAAAATGTTTCAAATTATATAAATAATACAGTTCATACAAACTCAACAGCCATATTGTATTCGGTTGTACGAATTACTTGCCGTGTTACCAATTCACGGGTTTGAAAATTTGCTCAAAAGCCCAAATATCCCTTCTCTAAACAGGATATAACCTCATAGATGGCGGTCCCGCAGTAAATAGATGGTGATGTTTCGATAATAAAGCAATAGATTGCGTGATGTGTAACACGTGAAGTAAAAGAATATGGACGCCCGCTTTAGATTACAGGAGCGTCCATGTGGGATTTGTGGGAAACAAAATGGCGCTGAATAGATTTCTCATTTGAAGATGTAAGTCCTCTGAAAAGTTACACCTTGTTGACTGGTATATAGTTAACCGAAATCGTAATGCTTCGGTCCTTAGAGTGCAATAGATCAAGAAGGGTACTTCTTTTTTTTTTTTTTGTATTTTTTTTACAACAAACCAAACAATACACAATTAATTGACAAATTATAATACTGCTCACACATGTTTCGACACTATTGTGTCATCTTCAGGGATCTCGTAGCCAGTACCTTGCTAAGTTACATAAGTATGTCAGTGCATTTGTTGGTGACACAATTAACATTTCACTTTTTTTTTTACTGTTGAATCCCAGTGTTTAAAATCATTAAAATAATACAATTGTCCTAGTTAAAATAAAATGGCTAAAATTATTTTGTCGTTAAGAGTTGCTTCATTGTCCATTGTGTGTATCTTGGTTACCTCATGTGTATTGTTTTACTATGTGTGTATTGCTGTCTTACATACTTTAGTTGCCGGACTGCTGGCTAGAAGTCTGTATCCGGAAGGTCCAGTGAAGTTAAGGTTCCCATATTTCATGAAAACGACACAGCATGGTGGTAGGTTGTCAGCCTTACGCACCGGCCGCCTTTATCCCCAGGAAATGCTCCTGGTACTCATTTCTTTCATTAATAAGGGTAACTGCTTTGTAAGAATGAGATGGGCAGGGGCATATACGCGTGAAGGGGAGGGGAGAGGCTTTACAGGGTTTTGGTGGGGAAACCCGAGGGAAAGAGACCATTGGGGAGACCCAGGCGTAGGTGGGAGGAAGATATTAAGATGAATCTTAGAGAATTGGAATGTGGGGGTATGGAGTGGATCGAGCTGGCTCAGGATAGGGACAGTGGCGCGCACTGCTGAATGCGGTAGTGAACCTTCGGGTTCTATAAAATACGGGGAATTTCTTGACTAGCTGCAAAGCAGTTAGCTTCTCAAGAAGTACTCGGCTCCATGCAGTCCGTACCCAGGAATTTTATTCCGGAGGGGGGGGGGGGGTCAAAAAAATCGCGGGCGGACGGAAAGAACGGGGATCCGGGGGCGGCAGCCCCCTAGAA
>Ga0136643_10015396_pt1 | contig 11494 bp, 9 predicted proteins | sample TergutLab28metaG_FD_96883 | JGI IMG/M metagenome (GOLD analysis project Ga0136643, IMG submission 96883) | Labiotermes labralis P1 segment gut microbial communities from Petit-Saut dam, French Guiana - Lab288 P1 (version 3) (version 3) | ecosystem: Host-associated > Arthropoda: Insects >...
CCATTATACCGTCATAACGCGTTGCTTAGTTAAGCACAAGGACAAATTCCACTTTTGTTTTAAGACTATGCGGATTCGAATTAATAAGGATGGACTTCATGAATACGTGTCGTTTATTTGCTGATTGTTTGTAATGTCTGGTTTTGAAATTGTGTTTGCGAACACACTAACAGCCTGTGGTTGCAGACTAAAGAGAGGGTTGCGCCAGAGAGGCTATAACACATGTTAAACTGTGTCTGAAATACAACACCAACAGAAACTGTTCAACTACGAGCTATTTAACAACTCTGCACCAGTATATGGGAGGTTTGGTTGGTATTATAAAACCTCTCTTACCTTATAATTAACCTCGCTTTAGCATGTTATATCCTATTATACGAGGGTGAGTCAAATGAAAACCTTAAATATATAAATGTATGAATAAACTGCAGAACATCATGGACGATATGGTGTGCTGATCGGTGACTCACATCCAGATGTGCGGATGTTTCATTCACTGTTACGCGGCGATTTTCCTTCACGATGGCTTCAACTGCTGCAATGGCCTCTGGTGGCACTACTGGGTGTGCCTGACGAGGTCGAGGAGAGTCTGTTACAGAACTAATGCCGTTCATGAACTTCCTAGTCCACTCGTACACTTGCTGTAGTGACAGACATGCATCACCATACTGAACTTTCATTCGTCGATGAATTTCAATGGGTTGCACCCCTTCACGGATGACAGAACGCTGTTCTTCTTTGGTGCATGTTGCAAGCGTGGCCGCCATCTTTACACTATACTGCGTTGCATTCCTGCATCGTACTGCCACCTGTCGGCCACACTTCGAACCATGAGTATCACTGTTGTCAATATAGAAGACAATTGAGTTGTGTTTCCAGCTTTTATCGCACTTTTAAGATTTTCCTTTGACTCTCCCTCGTAGTAGACTAATCTTTGGTGTTATTGTTATGGTGATGTAACCGTAATATCTAGCGTGGTGGAAATAACATTATCAAATTCCGCCAAGACGATTAATAGCAGTGTAATGATTACATAAGCTGTCCTTGACATAAGTTAGGTAAAGGGGTGGATTGGTTATAAATTTTAAGATTCTAATGTAGTTTGTCTTTTTAAAGCCATCGATTTGACATTCATTTTGTACCTAATTCTAGTTATATACTCAGCGACCACCAGTGGTTATATCATATATCAGGAAATTAAACGTGAGAATGATTTACAATAATATATTTTATCGATCATTTCAGTCCATTGGTTGGCACACCAGCCTCTTATTCTGGTTGTCTGGGTTCATATCCTGACGCGAATATCTTCTATACTGAAGGAGAAAGAAATGTACATGGCCTTATTCTATTCCAGAAAGTTCAAAGATGATATCTCAAATTAGGCCATGATGGGTCCTTTCCAAATGCTTTCCGACGCCTTATTTACTGTTTTTACTGACCTTTTAAAGCCTATTGGTTACTTGATGCACCTGCAGATTTAACATTCAACAACACAGACACTGTACGTATAACGTAACATTGAGACACGTCCTTGCAATCATTGTTGCAGTGAAAAAGCACTAAGTATTACATAATCTGAGTGTGTGTTTGTAGCCTTAGGTATCCAGCCTGCAATGTGCATGCGTCATATTGTCATCCGTGACCTGCCGCCCTCTACAATAATTTTCCACATTATCTTGTAAACGGTACGATTTTTTTTTAAAAAAGATACTGAACACAAAATGTGTGTTTTGATTTTCTCTACAACTTTTGTCTGAAACATTTCTCACTCTAAGAAGAAATGAGCGCAATATGATCAAAATTGTACATCGGTCTTCATGTAAAGTACCCGTTATTCTTGTCAGATTTTAATGAAACTTGAATTTTCTCCACGGATTTTTCTAGGAATCGTTAAATACAAAATTTCCTGAAAATCCGTCAATTTGGAGCCAAGTTGTTCCATGCGGACGGCCGGACGGACGGACGGACGGACGGACATGACGAAGCTAATAGCCGCTTTTCGCAATTTTGCGAACGCGCCTTAAAATTGTACCTTCTGCCCGCACTGTATTTACGTATTTTGTGTTTATCTCAGAACAAACAACGATGTTTGCTGAATATAACACACACATTATTGGCTTTTATAACCGATATGAAAATTGTTTACTGCGCGGTACGAACTGGGTCTTTAAAGTGTTTACTCTTAGTCTTTGAGGGTAATTACCATTAACCCTTTAAACGCCGATTTAATTCCCATCTTCCATTTGCTTGCGTTATTAGCTCACCATATTCTCCACGTTGGCAGGATAAGGGTTAAACAGTCGTTTGTTTTACGAATTACGAAGAAGGTGAGAGGAAACTGTCGAGGATGCGATCAGTGCCTGTTGGTATGTGGCTAAACTTCCTTCAGTCTACACAGTCCCAGAAATGGATTCGAGCTGAATACTCCGGACTGCGATTTATTTGTTTCGTCATTGTTGTAATCCAGTCTGTGAATTGTTATTTTGAGGAAAGTAAAAGTAGACACTACAGCGTGATTCAAAAAGATGGACTCAATTTCATAAGTCTATATTTCAAAATTAAAACTAGTGACAAATGTAATGTAAATTACATTTGATTATACTCACAATGAAGTTTATAAATGTTTAATATGAATGTTGTAACGAAGATGAAACGCACGCTGAACAGCAGTCGCCGACTCGGTTTTAATGAACTCACGAACGCAAAAAATATTGTGCTGCATAGTAGCCATTTTGCTCTCAACTGACGCTGCTGCACGGCTTTGCATTAGGTGAGCGATCTATCAGTGGAATTTGAAAATATAGAACATCCTCTTTCAAATGTAGATCAGTCACATTTCTTGTATAGTTCAGGAAATATAGTAGTACGAAATTGAGTCCATCTTTTTGTATCACGCTGTATATCTCTGTACACTTAACCCTTAACCCGCTAACGTGGAAAAAACGGTGAGCTCCTAATAATGCCAGCAGATGGCAGATGGGATTTAACTCGGTGTTTAAAGGGTTAAATAATTGTCAGTGTTCTTAGTGGAACAAATTTACCTTTTACCTTTAGCAAGTAGAAGCTTCTCTTTAAATAGTGTTTGCAGAACAGAGGTTTGGTATGAAAGCTTGTTTCACTGCATTTGATAAGTGGAAACGACCGAGGGGCACACGGACGGCTTAATGTTCTTGGGCTTTAGTAGTGTTTTATGAACCCTATACCTTGCGAAAATTGCCCCATGAAGTTGTTAAGGAAGCATGACAACACTGGTTCCACTGTTCGTGTCTCAATCTATATAACGAAGGTTTATTGGTCATTAATACATTCACGATACGCGAGACAGTAAAATTTGTGATTGCGATGGACTGCAGTATTGTTATCAGCCTGATGATATCTGAAATACAGAGCAAACACTAACAAATGTCATTTAACATTACTGTTCTGTGTGATTGACCTCTTGCATCACCGCAGACGGGTACTAGCATTTACAGTCATGGCGAAGACAGACGTTTCCTCTTAATCGACTGAAAGTATCAACCAGAATGTACGGTGCCACACCCCATGACGCAGTAATCTTCGCGGCCACTGCTGGGAGAAATTCATTGCTCGAGAACACTATGAAAAAAATCGGTGTCACATTCGAAAACACAATAACCTTCATAGTTGCTGCTATGAGAAATTCAATGATAATCATCTCTCTGCTGGGAATATTACATCATTTACCGACGTTTCAGAGGCATCTACCTAATGTAAAGCTGTCCCATTACAGGCCTGGACAGGCCCAGAGTGTTCCAGGAAGTTACGGTTCCCAGATTTCGTGACAACGGCACAGGATGGTGGTAAGGTTGTCAGCCTTACGTACCGGCCGCCTTTACCCCCAGGAAATACTCCTGGTACTCATTTCTGTTAGAGGTTTTGTCGACCCCTGGGCCATAGTGCGATCGGAAGGGTTTTATGTCAATGAAAAATCCAATGACACCAACTGGGATCGAACCAACGACCTTCCGATTTGTAGCACAACACCTTAACCACTATATACATTATGTAACAGCGTGAATATGCTATGTTATGTTCCTTTAAAACGACAATAAATATTTACCACACTCTACGGTGTTACATAAGAAGAGACAACGTTGTTCAGTGCTACTGATACAAGTATCCCGTACCTCGTCTATGAATTTTACATTTTACTATTAAGGGTGACGTTGTATCTGTCAAATATGACGGATATTGCCAGTTATTTTCGGAATATTGGCCAATACACGGCATCAAAGAAAGTTGGATTGAAAATAAATGAGGTTAAAACAAAGTATATGATAGACACAAGATATAAAGTACGGAATCGAGATATAGAAAACATGAAAATTGATAATCCTACATTTCAAAGAGTAAAATATTTGAAGTATCTACGGAACTTTGTGATTGAAAATAGTGAAATAAGGTCTGCAACAAAACCAGAATAACAGCTGGAAATAGGTGGTAGAGCTGATCCCAGTGGCCGTGCGTTCTAAGGCATAGGTATACGGCCGCTCGCCTGCTGGGATTGTGGGTTCGAATCCCACCAGGGTCATGAATGTCTGTCTGTCGTGAGTGTTGTGTGTTGTCAGGTAGAGGTCTCTGCGACGCACTGATCACTCGTCCGGAGGAGTCCTACCGACTGTGGTGTGTCTGAGTGTGTGATCTAGAAACTTCAAGAATGAGGAGGTCATGGCCCGCGTTGGGCCGCAGCGCCACAAAAATAATCCCGCCAGGGGGATGGTTGTTTTTCTCTTGTGACTATTGTGTGTTGTCAGGTAGAGGTCTGTGCCACGGGCCGAGCACCCTTCCAGAGGAGTCCTACCGACTGTGGTGCGTCGTAGCAACGTTAATGAGGGGGGGCTTGGCCCGCATGGGGCCGCAGCGCCACAGGTTGTGTCTTGCGTTCATAAAATTATTAAAATGTACTGCATTATTGAGAAAGGCGTAACTGGCTATTTATGGGACAGTACTTATGTCTTTGTAATGTGTGGTTTGGAAGTGTGGACACTGAGCAAAAGCGATGAAAACACGTTAGCAATACGGGAAAGGAAAATTATGAGAAAAATACTTGGCCCAGTAAAAGAAATTGGCGTGTGGAGGATCCGCACCAATCAAGAGTTTTTGGATCTCTCTAGAGAACTGGGTATTATGACAGAAGTTAGAGATGGTAGATTGCGATGATTAGGACATGTAGAAAGAATGCCAAATTAAGAACTGTGAAGAAAGTGTTTAAGAATATCCCAGACGGAAAAGGAGTCATTTCGAAGGCCAAGAATGGGATGGTTGGACGATGTTGAGAATGGCTTGATAAAAGGAGCTGGGGATAGGGACGCCTGGAAATTGATCCTGAAGGGGACCTGGACCATACATGGACCGCTGTGCCAGTGGAGAGAGAGAGAACGAAGTTAACAAATCCGGTGACACTCATTTTTCTTTATACTGATGAAATGATTTATTGTTATTGTTCATTCGCGCTGTTTCAGCTGTTGAATTTATATGACTGGCATGAGGAAGTGCTGATAATGTGCAGACCAATGTCAAGACGTGGAAAGAGCTCTGTCACACGTTACTGAATCGTAAAGCTTTATAGCCCATAATAATACTTTATGCAGCCAGAGCAGTGATTCATTCAGGATAACTCAGTACTCTGACAGACAAGGACCTGGTACACACTAAATGGAGTCTAGAACATAACTGTTGAGATTTCTGGGTTCTCGTTGCGATATTTAATTATATTGCGATATTTTTGGGTACATCTTGATCTTCACTAGATACTTACAGTTATTTCGGTGAAACCTGTTGGTTCAGTCTTCAAGCTATAAGTCCCTTTTCAGTGAAACATTTAAATATAGTTTCAAAATCGTCTATCGTTGCGATGCTTTTAATTTTTAGAGCGTGGAAAATTGTTCCTAGAGAAATTGTAGCTGTTCTTGTGAACTGTGTCATTACAGTTTCAAATCCTGCACGTGTTTCTCAACCGGTTAATACATTACTGCCACCACACCAAAAACAAAACGTATATTTTGCCCAGCCAACATGCAGTTTTTTTTTATTAACATTATTTTGTGCGATATTCCTGCGACGTGTTCTTACCAGTTATTTGAAACTCTCATTGAGGCATCAGATACACGTTTGTGATGACACCATTTGTCTCTCTTTGGTTGTCATATTAGCGAAGAGACCAATGTTATTTCGAAAGGACTTACAAGTTTTACGTTTTAAGATAATTCGTCAAGCTTTTGTATTCATACCCTGCATGACGCAAGGACCATTCAGTGATGTACATTAAGAAATGGAACATTGCCTGAGAGTCGACAGCTGTCTCCACTTTCAAGCAAACTGCAGGCTTATGTCAACACACAGATATTAATCAAACGTCCCTCCTATTGCGGTCAATCTGACGCAGTATAAACCAGAAATCCCATTATTTAAGATGAGTATCTGAATTTCCTTTGTCAGAGCAAAATAACAATTCTCTGATTTTATTATACTAACCCTTCGAAATGTCACAACGAACAGAGTGCATGTAAGTGCGTTAAATAATCGGTATAGAGAGGAAGGGACGAGAAAAAATATATAAGAAATGCAAAGTAAAACACGACAGGAAAGAGAAAAAGGCACAGGAGGAAACGTACAAATGAAGCAATACAAGAATAAAAAAGGGGGAATAAACATAAAAAAAAAGCTAGGAGAGGGAAATAACTTTAGAAAGAAACACGGAAGGACCTAGGAAAAGGAAGAAAAAGTGGCGAAATAATATGAAATGAAACGAAGAAGGGTAACGAATAGGAAAATAATTGTAAATAAGAAACAAATTACGAATAAATAATTAAATGAAGGTGAGAAACATTGAAGAAAGAAAGCAAGCAACAGATTAAATAATAAAGAAAGAACGAAGAACGGAAAAGAAGCATAGGAAAACGAAAAACGACATGACGAAGTGGAGGCATGGTCTACAGCTGGGTCTCAGAGTCAGTTTAAATAAACATGATTTAATAATTATTTATTTTGAGTTCAGTTCTTGAGGTTACCTTGCGATCCACACTGCGTTGTTGCGGATGTGTTCAGTCACCATGTGATACTTGTACCACCGAGACATAACCACACTGTAAAGTCTTTCTTCTCATCATATGACGTGATCTGCAGATGAAGATGTCATCTCATTTTCCAGCCGCTTGCTCTGAGGGTAACTCCCCTTGCCACACTATCATCAAGCGAAATTACACCTTCAATTTGCTGTATCCAGTTAGAAATTTAATTACGGGATCTGACGGAGTACACAAGGTGAGAAGCAAATTGAAATGAATGGCACAGGTGTTGAAAGATTACGATCTTATGGAATGCGACGGTATTTAGTTGAGTGTCGGTACGGACAGAGTAGCCGACAGATAGACACAAACACAAAAGTTGCAAACCTCGTCTTCACTCCACAGATAGAAACAGACTAACAGAGCATACAAATGTGTATTTATTTTAAAACTTCTCTTCACGTGACCTTGCCACATGTTTCGGCCGTGCGGCCATCATCAGGCATGTATTCACGAAAATATGCGAAGGAATGTAAAACAGCACCGAAAGATACGTGAGCTTTACAAATATCGTTATGCGATATCCAGCTGTTGAAATGTATCTGTAATCTGTGTTTTGTATGAAGAGGGATAATATTGTTATTTCGAGGAATTATTTTAGAAAATTATATAAATGTAACAAATGTAGAACATTATATCGATGGAGCTATTGTAGAACATTACATGGGTGGAACTATTGTCGAACATTACAGCGATGGAACTATTGTAGTACATTACATCGATGCAACTATTGTAGAACAATACAGCTAAGGAACTATTGTAGTACATTAAATCGATTGAACTATTGTAGCACATTACTTCGATGGAACTATTGTAAAACATTACACGGGTGGAACTATTGTCGAACATTACAGCGATGGAACTATTGTAGTACATTACATCGATGGAACTATTGTCGAACATTACAGCGATTGAACTATTGTAGTACATTACATCGATGGAACATTGTAGAACGTTACTTTGATGGAAATACTGTGGAACATTACATCGATGGAACTATTGTAGCACATTACTTCGATGGAACTATTGTAGAACGTTACTTCGATGGAAATACCGTAGAACATTACATCAGTAGAACTATTGTAACATTACTTCGATTGAACCATTGTAGAACATTACATCGATGTAACTATTGTAGTACATTACTTCGATGGAACTATTGTAGAACATTACGTCGATGTAACTATCGTAGAACATTACTTCGATGGAACTATTGTAGAACATTACATTGATGTAAATATTGTAGAACATTACTTCGATGGAACTATTGTAGAACATTACATCAATGTAACAATCATAGAACATTACTTCGATGGAACTATTGTAGAACATTGCATCGATGTAACTATTGTAGAACATTACTTCGATGAAACTATTGTAGAACATTACATCGATATAACTATTGTAGAACATTACTTCGACTCCAAAATATATTTTAAAATATTGAAATTTTTCGTGTTTGGAAGTTAAAATCATATGTCGATAGGAACAGTCTGACTGCCGTGCATACTGTTGCGGGTAACAAACCTTTTACTTCCAGTACCTCTCAAGTTTTTTTTTGTGGCCCTGCGGCCCAACGCCTTCCATGGCTTCCACATTCTTGAGGTTTCTAAATCACACACAACACCCCACATTCGATAGGGCTCCTCTGAATGAATGATCAGCTCGTCGCAAAGATCTCTACCTGAAGACTCACAACACTCACAGCAGACAAACATCCATGCCCCCAGCGGGATTCGAACCCACAATCTCAGCAGGCGAGCGGCCTCAGACCGACGCCTAAGACCGCGTTGCCACATCGATCGGCCCGCTCAAGTATTGCCTGGTATATTTGTGACACTGACACACAGCAATTTCAGTATTACCTGAAGACGCACCTTTCTCTATGACCATCACCGCCTAGTAAATCTCTGATCACACGGAAGCCTTTTGTAACAAGGTTGTTCAGCGCAGGCAGGTAATTTTATTTATATAAATATATAATGATGTATCAGCCAAACACAACAAAACTTTATTCTGTTTATAATTGTATTAGGGCAACATGTTTCGATTCTTATAGAATCACCTTAGATCCCTTCTAAGAATCGAAACATTTTGCCCTAATACAACAATAAGCATAACCAAGTTTTGTTGTGTTTGGTTGAAACATCATTGTATATTTATATATGTGTTAAACACTTCGGGATGGCAAACATTGAAAATGAAATGTAATTTTGTGACTCGGTAAACACGCGTGATGAATTCCTCATCGCGGGTCGCTCGAAAATAGGGGTGAGATGACGGCGCGCTTACTTTCATTCTATTTGAATTGTTTAGCATGGTGACTACACTACGGGCTGGGTGACCGAGGAACCGTGTTTCAATTCCCGGTGCTGCTAGAGATTTCCCTCTTCTCCAAAGCGTCCAGACCGGCTGGGTGCTATTTAATGTGTTTTTCACCAGGGGTAAAGTGACTGGGGGGCAGAACTGACAGTTTGCTATGTAACGTATAGAGGTGTAGCTGCACAGTGCGAAGATGCAGTTAAGAGAGTGCCGTTGAAAATCATGCGATCGAGAGGACGCAGTTCATATCCCCGCTATATAGCTTACGTGCGTCTTGCACAGAATGATATGTAACACTGATTGGATAATTTTTTCTCATGGTTCCACAACCCCATTGAACCTAGGCCTCTTGTATGAGGTTCCTAGATCACACAGACACACCACGTTCGGTAGGAGTCCCCTGGACGAGTGATCGTCCCATAACAGAGACCTTTACCGGACAACGCACAACAATCACAAGAGAGAGAGAGACATCTGTGCATCTGGCGGGATTCGAACCCGCAATCCCAGCAAGCGAAAGTCTGCAGACTCACTCCTTAGACCGCGGAGCCACTGTAATCGGCACATCAATGGATTAGTTTACTTAGTGTCGTACTTTAGGCCTACGCCATGGTGTGTATAGCAGCAACTACGATTGTATCGCATGCCAGGCTATTTGGTTTGACACTTATGGGGTTTGTGTGGGCCGGGATAGCTCAATTGGTATAGTGAGTGGCTACGGGCTCGACGGTCCGAGGATCGAATCCCGGTGAGGGCGAGATTTTCCAAACCTCTCCATACCGTCCCTGGGGCCCACCCAGCCTCCTGCACAATGGGTCTTTCCCGGGGTTAAAAAGCGGCCGGGGCTTGACGCTTACCCCTCACCCCTTCTATTGCTGTGGTCAAGAAAGAGTAGAGCTATACCTCTACTCCCCCTATCGGCTGTGCGGCCTGTACAGAGCCTTAGTGCCTCTACAAGGGTATACTTTACCTTTTACTTTATGGGGTTTGTAACCGAAAGAACGTGATGTTTCTCCCTCTTACTAAGGGAACTGTTTTAAAAGATACACAACAAATAAAGCACAGAAACGTCGACGCCAGATTATTTTTCCTCCGAAAGGATGAGACGCTTCAGCGTCCTACTAAAAGATATCGATACATCAATCTAAAGACAAGATATTTAATAACACAACAAAAGGATTTGTCACGAAATCGTAAACTTCAAACAAACTTGAAAGTTCAGCATAGTTGTTTTCTTTCAAAAGCTGTTTGACAGTGCACGCACTGCAAGTGCGCAAATCGAGGTGCTAAAGGGAAGGAGGCAGCACAGCTTCTTTCTATAATAAAGGGAGGAAAGAACAAAGTAATAAAACAAAAGGATGTGCCAGATATATGTACATTCGCGCGCGCGTATATATATATATATATATATATATATATATATATTAGTAATTTCTTATAAAGGATAAAAGTTTATGGGAATATTGAGAAAGGCTACTTTTCTTCCGAGGAATTGGTCTGGAAGAAAGTTTAGTTCCAGGAGCTTGCAGTTGAGGGTCTGCTCGCCCTTCCGATAAATGTAACTGGCAGAGGCCATACAATTGTTTTAAAGTGGCTTCGCAGCAGAGGAGAGTTGAAGTGGAATTTTCCTGCGAAAATTGCGACGGTTTTCTCTCTTCTGTTTCGTATTTCATTCCGCGGACCGAATAGAGAACACATAAATGTATTGTGACATTTACTGCCTTAACACGCCAGTATTCGCGGAATTCGTGGCTGACGGATCCATTCTCCAACACTGTTGTGCAGTTTTTTTCTCAGTATTTAACCAACTGCAGCAAAACGTCAAAAACTGTTGTGTAGGTTTCAGAGATGATGGCACACTTATCTTGGCTCTACTTTAGGCAGGATAAACCCACATGGATGCGTTCGGGACTAAGAACTGGTCGGAATGTCTTGAAGTTGCTACAAATTCCACATTTGATGTGTATTGGAACGTGCATCATCTTGATAACTGAAGAATAAAATCCAACTAGATGCCACTTATTACTTTATTATGCTTATGTTAGGCTCAACATGTTTCGGGCACCATTATGCCCATCATC
>Ga0136643_10015398_pt1 | contig 11493 bp, 7 predicted proteins | sample TergutLab28metaG_FD_96883 | JGI IMG/M metagenome (GOLD analysis project Ga0136643, IMG submission 96883) | Labiotermes labralis P1 segment gut microbial communities from Petit-Saut dam, French Guiana - Lab288 P1 (version 3) (version 3) | ecosystem: Host-associated > Arthropoda: Insects >...
AGATTTCGTCTTTCGGCCAAACGGACGAGTCCATTTAAATCGGCCGGGGGGGCATCAGTTCAGCCGACTACTGGCAGCCGAGGTATACGCCATCAGCGGTAGTAATGCTGGATACACCATGTTCAGAGGTAGTGTGAAGGGTACTGGCTACCCACTGCATTCGCCAGTTTCCCCTTCACTTCCCCTCCCTCGCGTCACCGTGTGCCATCACATTTCAACCGGAGTCTACACACGTGTAACGTTACCCCGTTACCTAACACCGTATCGTGACAGTGTGGACCGCGTAACGCATCAAAAATTGGTTACGCTGTCACGTTACGGGCGTGTTCGGTTTGCTGTCGGTATTTGGCCGTAGCATCAAAGGGACGGTACGGTTACGGCCCGAGCAAGTGTGGACGTACAACGTGACACGTCGCCACCTTCTCTCCATTCCTGATGCTTCTCCTCTTGGTGCTAATCTGTAGTGCTGTGCGGTTTGTTGAGGTTTTTTTTGATAACTGTGAAAACGGAGGGAACTCAGGAAAGTGTTACAGAATTTATCAAACTTTATAAAAGAAAATAAATAATATGGGGCCCAAAGCACCCAATGCATTTTTAGTAAAAGTTCTGATTGTAATCTTATTTTAATTTTAATAATAGTAATAATAATAATAATAATAGTATTTTTAACAGCTGTCGCCATGTTCCGGAAACCAAACGCCATTCCTCTCTTATGTATATTGGACCGTGCATCATTAAGATACCTGAAGAATAAAAGACCAACTTGGTGTTACTTTTTATTTTATTTCACTTCTTATGTGTTCAACATGTTTCGGACATTAATATATCCATCATCAGAAGCTTGCGACTATTCCGTTGTGTTTCAGCCAGCAACCCGGATACCACTCCAACCCAACCACACCGAAACTCCAACACACATCGAACCAAGAACAATACCACCAATGTGGTAATTCAAAGGAATAGTCGCAAGCTCCTGATGATGGCTATATTAATGTCCGAAACATGTTGAGCGCATAAGAAGTGAAATAAAATAGCAAGTGACATCAAGTTGGTCTTTCATTCTTCAGCCATTCCTCTCTGTTTCTCCATTGATCGGGTTCTAAATTTTTTGTTGTCATGGCTGCTTGTACTCATTCCATCCACGTTTTTCTTGGACGTCCTCTTTCCCTTCTCTCACGTGGTAACCAATCCAAAATTAATTTTGGTATTCTCTCCTCTGGCATTCTTTTGACGTGGCCATACCATTGTAGTCTTTTCTGCTCTATGATGTCTATGATGTCCGGCTTCCCTTTCAATCCCATTGTTTCCTTTACATGTTCATTTTTTATTCTTTCCATCCTTGATTTTCTCGCTGACCTCCTTAGCACATCCATTTCCGTAGATAAAATTTTCTTTATTTCTCTAGTAGGTATTTGCCATACTTCTGCACCATACACCAAAATGCTCTGAATTATAGTTTGATAAATGTGTAATGTTCTGCTTTTATTAATATTTTTGTGCCACCGATAATAATAATAATAATAATAAAACTCCAGAAAACAGCCATATTGGGCACTGCACACATACTTCGGAAAGTACTAATGTAAAAGTACAATAGATTCAACACTGAAACTAACGATATAAGCACCATGAATAGTAACAAGAGAATAGCTGCAACACTGTATTCCCTAGGGACTGGTCCGACCAGACAGCCACCCATACAGAGTGAAAAATACCAGTGTCACATAGATACAGTAAGTCCTTCTGATGATGGGCACATAGTTGCCCGAAACATGTAGAGAAGTTGAAGTAAATATACTAAGAAGTAGTGTGCACCTAGTTGGCTTCATTTGTAAAAAGTTATACAGGAATTCACGGTCAACAAAACATAAGAAAATCCTGGTGTATTGTGTGTCCACTGCTGCTAGTCCACTTATGTGGCAGCTGATTAACCAATGTTGCCAAGATCAACACACGAGCCATCAATTTATACAAAATCAGAATACCGCGGACCACGTTTTGCAAGCCCAGATTCCACACCTGCCATTTGCTACGCACTGAATTCATTGTACGATAAGTAACGGGCAGACCATTTACTTCGTTGCAAAGTGGTCTGGTTCAATAACCAGCACTATAAATCGTCTGTCAGCTATTATCTGCATGACGAGACATGACAAGTTTAACATTTTCAGTCCGGCGTGAAAATGATCTGGTATCAGCCAGGTGTGATCCTACGGTTGCTTTATGGTCTGGATAGACAGCAAGTAACAATGTGATGCATTCAACAAGGAAATGACCTCCTCATTTGTTTTTTATTCTCTTGTGGTATGGTAAGATTATATATCTGTGTGTTACGACTCTAATGGACCTATTGTCCATCTCTCGGATGATGGATGAATGAGTACGGATTAATGGCAGCGTGGTACTTGACACGGCAAAAGGTGAAAAATGTAATGTTGACCCTGTCCACACCATGGAGGTATATAAGGGGGTTCAGAAGTATAGCTCTGTTCTTTTTCAACCTCGGCGCTAGATGGTGGTAAGTGTCAACATCACGCCCCGACCGCTCCATCCCCGGGAAAGAACTCCGGTAACTACTGAATAGGAGGCTTCGTGGGCCCAAGGGTCGATATGGACTGTTTGGAGGAGAGAAAAATACCTTGTGCAGGTACCTACCGCAGGGTTAAGCAAATTTCCCCCAAACCTGAAATTTCAAAATTCTAGGTGTCAGGCGGGTGACATGAACTAAGTTCAGTGTTCAGAACCCACACAATATTAGACGCCACTGTAAAATATTCAGTCGCCATGGCGATCTGGAACCCAAGATTTATGTACCAGCGAATTATATGGTAACCAGTGCAATAAACATGTGATTGGCAGGCCGACAGCACTGATCAGGCCCAAAAATGTCAAGGTTATCATACTTAAAGGTCAAGTTGTTCGTACGCTAAACTAAGCACCATGTCGTAAATGTACATGCAGGAGGTGAGACACAGTTTTGTCCATTCTTATCATTGACATTAGATGGAGGCGAATGGCCAGCTTTACGCCCAGGTCACTTTCCAGCCGGAGTTGAGTCCCCGGTACCTACTGTGGGCTGTGACGTCAGACTGGATGCTGTGGAACAGACAGTAGTCACTTGCCCTGGTCGAGTCCAACCTGTATAGTCTAGTCCCTGTATCATGTACACAAGCACACGTAATAACTGTACAAATAACATTAATATTTATTTATACAGAGTGGTGCCCACGTCTCTGGACACTCTACGTTCAAAAAGTCGCTGTCAATAACACGGATAATACCAAGCAGTTTGTGAGGCACCACGTGCAACCGTTGAGCAATGACGTAGATAAGTTTTCAGTGTAGAAGGAAGATATTTTGAACATTTCAAATATTCATTAACTGCAACTAGTTTGTCAGTTAAAATCAATTAGCGCTTTGACTCATGTGGAAAGTGACTTTGTGCCATCCTATGTAATAAACAAGCGAAATTTATTTTGAGTATCAACATGTTATTAAGAAACTACTGCAGGTTACGTTATAGGCATAATAAAATGCCATTTATTTTCGTTCATCTTACAGAAATATAGAAGAATGTATCAAAGTACAAGATCTCAAAACAATGTGAATTCTGCCTCACCTACGGTTTGCACGGCAGCCATGTTTGAACAAATGAAAAGGGAAATATTAATGTGGAGAAATCAGTGGAATAATCTTCATATAGGCTTTCAGAAATGGTGACAATCAGAGTTACGACACAATGTAGTTCTGCAGATGGTTACCAATGTTTCCAGGGAATCGATATGTCGGTATTCAGGATAGAAATTTCATTGTCCTCGATCCTGAACAAGGGGATGGAATTTTCGTTCGAAACGTCGGCATTTATTTACCAAACCGCACGGCGTCGCTTCCATCAAGTCCAGTATCGTAGTTAGGGTTTCTTTTCAAATTAAAGTGGAACCTGATACGTTCTTCCAGGAAATTCCTCTTTTAATGATCTAGCAAACTTCACAACCGCAATACAGAGTGCTGTATTACCATCTCCATTGCACCTGGAGACAATACTAGAGAGACAATCGCGTTCATTCAGCAGCGCTTCCTGGACTCCAACACAGCAGATGGGATGGAAACGCAAGAATGCAAAGAATCGAGTTCCGACGCACAAAAAGTGAGGTATATAAATACACACTGCCGCCAACACGACATAAGCTTTCTTCAGCTTTTGGTAATTAATTTAATGACGATATATGAAGAAGCGCGGTCGATACAGCGACTCGCTACGGGCTGGACGGTCCGGGGATCGAATTCCGGTGGGGCGAGATTTTCCGTACCCGTTCAGACCGGCCTTGAGTCCCACCCAGCTTTCTGTACGTTGGGTATCATGTCTATCCCGAGGGTAAATCGGTCGGTGCAAAGCGCTGGACACTCACCCCATCTAGTGCAGAGGTTAAAGAAAGAGTGGAGCTATACTTCTACACCCCCTTTAGGTTTTCATGGCCTCTTCTAGAGAGAATTTTACGTTTATAGGAAGAAGCGGACCTGGAAGTGTTTCACCAGAAACAGAATAAGATCGTCGTAGAAAGAGAGCTATCCATGACATGAAGACATATAGAGGGAGTGGAGGTATAGCTCCACCCGTTCTTAACCTCGGAGCTACTATTTAACACCACGCCCCTGCCAGTTTACTCCGGATATCACAGGTCGTTACCCGTTAAATGGGAAGCTGGGTAGACCCCAGAGCCAGAGAATAATTTGACGGACAAACTGCGATTTTACTGGTTGTGTTTAAGGGTGATGATACCTGGACAGCGGACAGTGTGTGAACTGAGAGAACCCTGAAAATAAATGTATATTGAAGAACTTCTAACTTTAACTCTTCACCAAACATCATTAGCGTGATTAAATCGAGGAAAGGAAGGCCTGGGCATCTGGCACGCATGGGAGTCACAAAAAATGCAACCAAAACTGCGATGAGACGCCCTTCAATAAAGTGACCTTTCGGTGATTATCAAAAGGGGAAGGAATTATTTCCTTAAACAACAATAAAAGTTTGGCCTTTGTGATGGAAAAGGAGAGTGTTTTATGTCAGGTAGGATCTGCACCTTGACATCAAAATTCCACACATGAAGAAACCAGGAGCAGATTAAAGTCAGGGAATGCTTGCTATCATACGGTACAGAATTGTTTGTATTCCAGTTTGCTATCAAAAAATATAAGCAGTAAATACAAAGAACAGTTATTTTGTCTGTTGTTTTGTATGGGTGTGAAACTTGGTCGCTCACATTCAGGAAGGAACGTAGGTTGAGGGTACTGAGGGGCAAGATAACAGGGGTAGTGGAGAAGACTACATAACGAGGAGCTTAATGACCTGTACTCCTCACCCAACAATTTTTGTGTGATCAAATCGATAAAAATGAGATGGGCGGGGCACGTAGCATATATAGAGGAGAGGAGAGGTGTATACAGAATTTTGGAGGGGAGGCTAGAGGGAAGGACAGCACTTGGAAGGCCTAGGCGTAGATGGGAGAATAATATTAAAAAGTATCTTAAAGAAGTGGGATGGAGAGGCGTGAACCGGATTGCTCTGGCTCGGGTTATGGACAGGTGGCCAGCGCTTGTGAATGCGGTAATGAACTTTCGGGTTCCACAAAATGCGGGGAATTTCTTGACTAGCAGAGGAACTGTTAGCTTCTCAGGGAGGACTCTGCTGCATATAGTCATACGTCTGAATCTTTATACACAGAAAGAACGGTGATGAAAAGACAACTGATAAATGACGGCTGAGGAATACGGAAATACTAAAGAGACTGCTGCTCAGGTAATAACCCTATTTGCGTCTTTATAAAATAATTACTTCACAGAAAAAAATCCTTGCGGTTGTTGTATTAGAGGATCACCTCCTATTAAAATACTTGCCTGGAATGCACTGGCAACACTGACGATGTGGCAAGAAATTAAAGGTTATGTGATTTACAAAGTAGTTTCTTTTAATTGATGCTGTTCTGCTGCGCTGTGCTCGGTCTCAGAGTTCAGGTGTGACAGCAAACAGATAACTCGGATGTAAAGTGGAAAGCAGCGTTCAGGAATGCAGACAAACACGCTTTATTTGCTACAAAATTTACATCATCTGTCGGTTATATTTTACACCAGAAAAGCGCACGCAGTCTGATTCCTCGTCACATCGGTTAAAATGTAATTTACTGACGTTCTTCCAAAAATCTGATTATGAATCTTATTTTTACGTGTATTATAAGCAACATTAACGCTGTCTTTGACAATGAAAAAAAAACTACATCTGTTATTGCAGAACCGCTCGTAATGACGTAATGTAAGAGATGTACATGTTAAAGCTAAAATTCCGTAAGAAACAGAACCAAAGAAAAAATTCCGGTCGCCAACAAAAGACTCTGGGCAATGCAGTTCTATAAAGACACGTCACCGAAATGACGATACATTAGGGCTATTAGTTCAGAACTGCGAAGATAAAAATGTTTGTCTTTGACGTAAGATTTGAAGTTCTCACGGATTTGCCTGTCAATTCTGCGGTCTTCATGGGTTCGAGGCCGCGTAATTTCGTAGAACGATATCGATATTACGAAATACACTGCTGATTCCATCTCCACGTTAGATTCGTACACTGAGCTGGGGAAAATGTGTGTGTGGGTGTGTGTTTGCGCGCGCGTGTGTGCGTGAGTCTGCGTGTGTATGTATGTCTGTATGTACGCGCGTGCGCGTGCGTCTGCTTGCGCATGTTCGTGCGTGAGCGTGTGTGCGTGCACCTCTATGTGTGCACGCGCGCGCGCGTGTGCGTGTGTGTGTGTGTGTGTGCGCGCGCGTGTGTATGTTTGTGTGTGTGAACGAGTAACTGAAAGGAAATTCAAACCTAAACACTTATATTTGCAAATAAAACAATAGTGAATACAGTCTGTACACAATTTCAATTAATCATCAGTTCAAACAATTATCAGCAACATGTTTCGACTTTTGAAAAGCCATCTTCAGTCTTAATATAAATCAAGGAAGAAGAAGTATATATATATATATATATATATATATGTTACAGTGTCATAAGATTGGACGAGATCTCGTCTTACATAAAATTGCAGATGTTATAAGCTCTATGATGTTGAAATAACAATTCCACACCGCTTTAATTGTACTATATCATATTAAACGTTTTAAAGTTTAATGATTTAACAGATTTTATTGCAATTTCAGACTTTATTTCTAAATCACACACCTAATAATATTATAAATTATATGAAAGACGAGATCACGTCCAATCTTACGGACTGTAAAATATACACTTCTTTTTATTTAATTTATATTCAGCCTGAAGATGGCTTTTTAAAAGTCGAAACATGTTGCTGATAATTGTTTGAACTGATGGTTAATTGAAATTGTGTACAGACTGTATTCACTATTGTTTTATTTACTAGTATAATGTAACAAGACGGGGGATGCTTGCTTAAAAAAATCCTAAACATTGAACTAGATGCAACCATAACAAATTTTTATTGATAATTACAATCAGCTCATCTTGTTTCGGGTGATAATTTCGCCCATCCTCAGGAGCACTAGACTGTCTTTACAGCTTGTGGTATAAAGCAGGCAGGCAGCATCGTCGGTGCTTTATACCACAAGCTCTAAACACAGTCTAGTGCTCCTGAGGATGGGCGAAATTATCACCCGAAACAAGTTGAGCTGATTGAAATTATTGATAAAATTATTATTGTTGCATCTAGTTGGCTGTTTATATTACTGTATCAGTGATGCACGGTCACACAAATATCAAAATCCTAAACATTTGTTTGCAACTTTCACGCAGCTCGGTACAGAAACTCTCTCACACTGAGCGCTACCCTTATCATGCGACGTAGATCAATGATCATTTCACCAGAAGACTGACCGTCCGTTCTTCCACCTCCTGTCCACAAACTCCACTCATCTATCGATCTAGCTTCTTTCAAAACTGTGCTATTACTCGGTTTGAGTAGGAATCGTAGCTCAGTCAATGTAGTGACTAGGCCACGGGTTGGAGGTTTGAGAAATTTGGGTTCGACTGTTGGAGGGGGTGGAATTTTTCCCTTCATCTTCTCCAGACCACTTCCGGTGACCATGCAGCCTCATAACCAATGGGTTCTGGGGCTTTTCCTCCAAGGATGAGGGGCTCACTGCACACACGTCTGAATTTAGTGTAGAAGCTACAAGTGCCTGGCGCTATACCTTAACTTATCCACAGGTATTCACAGTGTGAGGGCTTATATAAGAACAAGGACAAAGTTACCAAATTTTCATTTGACTGGACGATGAATTTCTTGCACTTCTGGAACCTAAAATTCACTGCCATCTTCACAAAAGCTTGCCTTTCAAGCCCTCAGTAAACAGGAACAGACTAGACCAATAATACAAGGTTATTCGAAATGATTGTATGGGGTTTTAACAACTTGTCACACACAATAAACTTGAGATAGGAGTATATATGTTTTTTATTTAATAGAACAACACTCCAAGTTTTTGTTACATACCCTACAGGTGTTCTATATGTGCACCCTTTGTGATTCTACAAACATCAACACGATAATCGATAATTACCGCTGACATGCTACAGTTTGGAACGAACTCGATTATCGTGTTGATGTTTGTAGAATCACAAAGGGTGCACATATAGAGCACCTGTAGGGTATGTAACAAAAGTTTGGAGTGTTGTTCTATTAAATAAAAAAACATATATACTCCTATCTCAAGTGTATTGTGTATGACAAATTGTTAAAACCCCGACTATCATTTTGAATAACCCTGTATTTTTTATAAGAAACAAGTACAGCGCTCTTTCCTGTATGTCACATAAAACCTTATGGTATTTCCAAGACACTCATCGCTCACCTTTAAATCTACGAACAGCAATTCAAAAACGTAATCACTTTTGTAGGAGGTAATTCTCGCTTGTAGAAGCGATACCGTGAGAAAAGCGACCATCGGCTTCCCGTTTGTCGGTCTGTCCGTCTGGCCGCGGGTGCCGGGGCAACTCACATCACAAGGATCTTCGTGAAAAATTCGCATTTGGGAATTTTATTAAAATTTGTCGATACTGTCCGATGTGGGTTAAAAAACCAGACAAAAATAACAGACAATTTACACGAAGACTCTAATGCGGTTATGAGCTCTTGCTATGATTGGTTTCCATAATTAATAATCTGTCCTCTATCAGGTACGAGCCGAGACTCAAGAAACATATTTATAATTAAGGTAGAATGTGTTCTCTGTGGGGTATAAGGCGAGGTTGAAGAAACAGTTGAGCATCCAGCGTCGTTTGTAATTATGACAGTGTTATCTGTGACGTAAGAAATCAGGTTAAAGGAACACACGGACGTCGAGCATCGAACACGATCTTTTGTAAAAGTCAGGTATCGAGATGTAAGATTTATCGATTGAGATTCTCCCCGCTTGCGATATCTCGATGTTGGTCAACGTCATATCTGTTGGTAATGTACTTAGAAATCATACTGCGTGTCAAAACACTCAGTGTTTTTCTGCAAATTATTCACGACTTCAACAGATATGGAAAATCACAGAGATATGCGGACCACCCTTAACTTGTTATTTTTCTCTAGTTCACAGATACATAAAGAAATTTACTCTGCTCTATCGCATGTACGTAAGTCCTGCCGTAACTTTCACAGTCGGGAGACGGCGAAAGCTGCAAATATGTGAATTATTATAAAATATTACAGTACGAATGTAATGTCCTGATTCATCCTGACACACAAAAGAACCAGTCTTCGTAACCTTCAAATTGCAGCTCGCTAGCGCAACAGCTGAAGTGCCGGTCGCTCAAAAATAAAATGTTGGCATTGCATAAGACGGTTTCTTTACTAATCAGCAATAAAATCTGAAAGATCTAGCAATAAATAATCCTTGTCCAGCCAAGCAGTATTAAAACCACATTTGATCTCTTGTCGTAAGTCTCAAGTGCCGGGCCGTTTTCATGAATTCACTTCTCGTGTTTGGACAACATGTATTATGCCATTTTCCAGACATGCATTACAACACTAAGACTCATAACAGCCAACGTAAGTTGCAATTTCAGGCGCCCGGAATGTTGTCACACACTGTACGTCGTTTTCGCTCGTCAAGCCCCCACACAAATGAGACATCATATTACGCCACTCCGCTTCTATTCTCTGTACCTTTCCTACACTTTGCCCTTTGTCCTCCCCTCTTTTGATGCCCTTTCCTTTCTATTCTCCTCACTTCCTCCCTTTATCTCGCCTGTCTTTTACTTCTCCTCTTCACGTTTCTTCCTCTATCCGCACTATATCCTTTCCTCTTCCCTTCCTTTCGCTCTTTCTCTTCACTTTTCATTCTATCTATTTATCTCTTACGTATCTCCTCCCATTTAACCAAAGCGATTCAAGACACTGACGTCTTCTTCACAACCGGTTATTGTAATTAGCTTTAAAACCTACTGCAAATATTTAAATTACTATTAACACAGGGAAGTACATGTTACGCATCTTTGAAAGAAGTCTGTTCGTCCTACGTGGCTACATACAAAGAAAATACTCCTACGCATGAAATTTTGGGTTTTCATGTGGCGAAGATTATGACTATCTGCGGCCTTCTAGGGACAAAACCCCTTACAATCTGTGGAGTGATAAAAAAAGGGCTCAAAACAGCGTCCTGAAAATGGAGGATTCGCTCTCCGGGAGGTTGGTAATAATCTACCAGACAACACGTCTTTAATCCAAAAGACAACTATACAGGAAATTCTTCTTCATATTTTTCTCCCTCAAATATAATCCTTAGTAACTTTAAAAAAATGGAAAGTGTTCCTCAGATAACAGTCGCATGTCCAATTGTTTGAGATCCACATGACAACATTGTGATTTGTGCCGTGATGTTTCCTGTGTTATGTGTATACAAAAAAAAAAAAGCTGTAATCTTGTGACTAATTGGACAGCATTACCGACCGTATGAAAACAAGTTTCTCACGGGATGCAGCCATTTCTTCATGTCGGCACTGCAAAAGGTAATAAAAGTACAACACGAAAGGTGTGAGAACCGGCAAACAAAAGGGCTGACGCTCTGCGAACACGTCTGTATAATATATCACGTAAGATGTTTTACAAAGTAGTTGCTAAACAGACTCTATGCAATGTTGCGTGCTACCAGCGGGAGATTACGAAAACATCTGAAGATCGCATCTGGTTTGGGGGCGAAGTTTTTGCCCCGCAACAAGAAAAAGCATGTAGTTAAATTTTGAAGCAGAGGTGTGCCGGCGAGAGGCACGAGTTCATTTCCCCTCTATCATAAACACATGAAATGACACGAAAATTACCAAGCGTTATTGTGTATAGGTTATTGCACCTGCTGCGTAGTTGGGAGATCCCTGCGTCGAACAGTCAGTGTCAAGTTGTATGACGATTCGAGAGTGATATATCGATATATCGGAACAGTACGAAGGGGACAGAGACAAATTTTAAGTTTTACTACATTTTTGACACTCAGGTG
>Ga0136643_10015399_pt1 | contig 11493 bp, 11 predicted proteins | sample TergutLab28metaG_FD_96883 | JGI IMG/M metagenome (GOLD analysis project Ga0136643, IMG submission 96883) | Labiotermes labralis P1 segment gut microbial communities from Petit-Saut dam, French Guiana - Lab288 P1 (version 3) (version 3) | ecosystem: Host-associated > Arthropoda: Insects >...
CAGAAATCAGTGAGGTGCTCTAATGTTTTCAATTACAAGAACAGAACGTCGTATAGAATTACCCTTGAGGATTGAAGCTATTCATGAAGCACGCCGTATTTTACGTCCTTATGCTCGTGTAACGCCCCTTCTTCAAACTATGTTTATGACTGCTCAGACGGGGGGAGAAGTCTATCTCAAACTTGAAAATTTGCAATTAACAGGTTCTTTTAAGTTTCGTGGAGCTTTTAATAAAATTGCTCATTTAACCGAAGAAGAGAAAGCCAAGGGAGTTATTGCATGTTCTGCAGGAAATCATGCTCAAGGTGTGGCACTAACTTCAAGATTATTAGGAATTAAAGCAACTATTGTAATGCCTGAAGCTGCACCTCAAGCAAAAGTAGATGCGACTAAAGGATATGGAGCGGAAGTTGTTTTACATGGTGATAGCTTTGATGCAGCCAAAGCACATTGTGAGAAATTGGTTGAAGACACAGGGATGACGTATATTCCACCTTACGATGATGAATCTGTCATGGCAGGTCAAGGAACCATTGGCCTAGAAATTATAGATGAACTCTGGGATGTGGATACAATCATTGTTCCAGTTGGAGGGGGAGGGCTTATTGCAGGGATTGCAGTAGCTGCAAAAACACTCAATCCAGACATTAAAATCATTGGAGTGCAGGCAGATAACATTCATGGAATGACGGCTTCTTATCATGCAGGAAAAATGGTGACACACAGAGAAGATGCCACCATTGCCGATGGATGTGCAGTAGCATACCCTGGAGAATTGACCTACGAAGTGGTTGCTAATCTCGTGGATGATATGATTACCGTATCAGAAGCAGAAATTGAAACTGCTATGAAAGATCTTGTACAACGCACAAAAGTTATTGTAGAAGGTGCAGGTGCTTTGGCATCAGCAGCCATTATCTCTGGAAAAGCAAATAAATATGTTAATGGTAAAAAAGTGGTTGCTGTTGTATCAGGCGGAAATGTTGATCTTGGACGTATAGAAGACGTGATTGACCATTTCATCGAAGGTGCAAAACTTGAAGAAAATTGAAAAATTAGCCGAAAGGCTGATTTTTATTTTGAAAAAATGCTAGCGTTTTCATTGTGAATATGTTATCATTTATATAGAAAAAATATTGGAGAAATTTAATGGAAAATTTGCGATATAAAAGCGTTTTTGACATCATTGGACCTGTTATGATTGGACCATCAAGTTCACATACAGCGGGTGCTGCACGTATTGGTAAGATTGTGCGTTCAATCTTTGGGGATTTGCCTGATAAGCTAGAAATTCATCTTTATGAATCATTTGCTAAGACCTACAAAGGACATGGGACAGATGTTGCTCTAGTTGCAGGAGTATTGGGAATGGATCCTGATGACCCCAGACTTCGCAATGCACCAATGATTGCCCATGAGCAAGGAATGGAAGTGTCTTATGTTCCACATCCAGAAGCAAAAACCTCGCACCCTAACACAGCTCGTCTTATTGTCTCTAAAGGAAATCGCTCTATGTCTGTGACAGGTATTTCTATAGGTGGAGGAATGATACAAGTAACTGAATTAGAAGGGTTCGACATTTCTATATCGGCAGGAATGCCTACCTTTGTCATTGTCCATCAAGATGTGCCGGGTATTCTAGCAAAAATTTCGGATGTGCTAGCAAAACATGACATCAATATTGCACAAATGAGTGTTACTCGTGAAGCAAAAGGAGAAAAAGGAATCATGATTTGTGAAGTAGATACATCTGATGTGGAAGAAGCTTATGAAGAAATGAAAAAAATTCCACAACTTCATGATGTCAACTTCTTTAAATAAATGGAGGAAAATATGTTTTCAAATATAAAAGAACTGATTGAGGAATCAGAAAAACACCCTTCTGTAGCTGAGATGATGATTGCTACAGAAATGGAACAAACAGGTCGTGAGCGTGAAGAAGTAATAAATATCATGGAACGCAACCTCATTACTATGAAATATTCTATTGGAGAAGGTCTTAAGGGCGAAAAATCCATCACGGGTTTAACCGGTGGAGATGGAAAGAAAATGGATGAGTACATCAAATCAGGTAAGGGGCTTAGTGGAGATATTGTCCTAAACTCTGTGCGTAATGCTGTAGCGGTCAATGAAGTAAATGCTCAAATGGGTTTGATTTGTGCGACGCCGACGGCAGGTTCGGCAGGGACATTACCGGGAGTCCTCTTTGCAGCAGTGGAAAAATTGAACTTAACACATGAGCAACAAGTAGATTTTATGTTTACTGCGGGAGCTTTTGGGTTAGCAATCGCAAATAACGCAACTATTGCAGGGGCAGAGGGTGGATGTCAAGCAGAAGTGGGCTCTGCTTCTGCACTTTCATCTGCTGCTTTAGTTATCGCTGCGGGAGGAACTGCTCTTCAAGCTTCGTATGCTGTTGCACTTACCTTGCAAAATATGCTTGGACTCATTTGTGACCCTGTAGCTGGTCTAGTTGAAATCCCTTGCGTTCATCGCAATGCCTTGGGTTCTTCTCAGGCTTTTATCTCAGCGGATATGGCATTAGCAGGGATTGAGACAGCTATCCCTGCCGATGAGGTCGTCACTACCATGTATCAAGTTGGTAAAAACTTGCCTTCTATGTATAGAGAAACGGCAGAAGGCGGACTTGCAACTACACCAACAGGACGTCGTATCATGGAAGAAGTCTTTGGAGTACCAGCGTCAGTATAATTAAGTATGAAGCATACTTTTTTATTTGACTTTATAAGTTTACAGATGTAAACTTATAGTAAAGAAAGTTCTTATAGAGAAGGAGTCGCATGAAAACAGAATTAAATATATCGAATGCAGAATGGATAATTATGCGGATCATCTGGTCTTTGGGACAAGCACGGGCCGATGAGATTGAACATCAAATTCCTGAATCTTCTGAATGGTCTTTAGCAACCATCAAAACTTTGCTGGGGCGATTGGTTAAGAAGGAGATGCTTTATACAGAGAAAGAAGGACGAAAATTTATCTATAAACCACTCATCGAAGAATGTCAGGCTATTCAGCTGATGGGGGAGAATCTTTTGTCGAAAGTATGTGCGACCAAACAAGTTTTAATTCTTGAAAAAATGATAGAATTGGCAACGTTAACAGAGGAAGAAACCATAAGGCTCAGCCACCTACTCAAACATAAAACAACAACAGAAGATATGGAATGTACTTGTCTGGAAAATAAAAATTCATGTATCTGCACACACGAAAAATAAGGAGAAAATAATATGGCAAATAAAACATCATTAAAGATAGAGGGTATGACTTGTGAGCATTGTGCTATGAAAGTTACGAAAGCATTAGAAGAGGTGTCTGGAGTACAATCGGTTAAGGTCAATCTAAAAAAGAATCAAGCTACAGTCAAACATGATGAAAATGCAACAACTGCTCTCATGTCTGAAGCGGTTAATCAAGCAGGTTATAAAGTAATTGAATAGAAAAGTCTCAGAGGAGATTTTTATTAAGAAAATAATGTTTGCGTTTGTAAATGAAGGGTGTGAGATATGAGAACTCAATCTTTTGTAATCACGGGGATGACTTGTGCCAACTGTGTTAATACAGTATCTAAAACATTAAATCAGTCAGAACAGGTCATAGAAGCAACGGTTAATTTGGCTACAGAAAGAGCCAAAGTATCTGTCGAAGATGGAATGAGTGATAGGGAGATTATTGGACTTGTTGAAAGTGCAGGATATGGTGCTATTGTCAATGACAAGGCACATCAAGAAAAAATACTTCAAGAACAGGAAACCTATAGTCGTAGATTGATGCTCTCTTTTTGGACATCTGTGATTTTGACTTTACCTGTACTTTTAGCTATGGGTGGGCGAATCATGGGGATACATACTTTTGATCTTTTTCATCAACCATTAGTACAGTTGCTACTTGCAACTCCTGTTCAGTTTATTATTGGAAGTCGTTTCTATCGTGGGGCCTTTCATGCTTTAAAGAGTAAATCAGCAAATATGGATGTTTTGGTTGCTCTAGGGACAAGTGTTGCTTATTTTTCAAGTCTAATTTTGGCTGTGACTATGGGTAATATGTCTGCTCTCAACTTTGAATCTTCTATGGTTATCATTACTTTAGTCCTCATGGGGAAAGTTCTTGAACATCATGCAAAAGATAAGACAAATCAGGCTATTCAATCCCTCATGTCCAATCGTGAAAGCAGTGTTAATACCCTATCAGGTATAAAAAGAATTGAAGATGTGCAGGTAGGAGAAAGCATCCATATTCTTGCAGGAGAAAAAGTGCCCTTAGACGTTGAAATTGAGCGAGGACAGGCGTTATTTGATGAATCTGCATTAACTGGAGAGGACCTTCCGATATCAAAGGAAGAAGGAGATACTGTTTTTGAAGGAGCTGTTAATCTGGACGGTGAAATCATTGCCCGAGTTCTACATCATGCTGATGATTCAACTGTTGCACGGATGACAGAGTTGATGGCTGAAGCTCAAGGAATAAAACCTAACATTCAAAAATTAGCAGACAAGATTTCATCAATATTTGTACCAGCAGTATTGATGATTGCTTTACTCACATTTATCATTACTTGGCTAATAACGAGTAATTTATTGACCGTTATCATGCACGCAGTGGCAACATTGGTTATCGCTTGCCCTTGTGCATTGGGACTAGCAACACCGACTGCAATTATTTCAGGGACGGGTCTTGCAGCCAAAAATGGACTTCTGATAAAAAATATCAATGCCTTAGAATTGGCAAAAGATATAAAAACTGTATATTTTGATAAGACAGGGACACTGACGAGTGGAGAATTTATTCTTGATGATTTTGAAGGGACAGATTCAAGTTTTCAGATTTTAGCCAGCTTAGAGGAAAAATCTAATCATCCTCTAGCCAAGATTATTAAAGCGGAACATACTTTATCTGTTAAAAATATCAAAGAAATTTCAGGGCAAGGCTTATCAGGAATTATTGAGGGAAAGCGTTACTATGCTGGGAATGCCAAGCTCATGAATGCTATTGGGATTGCAGTAACTCAGGCAAAAAACACAGTAGTTTATGTGGCGGATGAGAATCAATTATTAGGAGTTGCCACTTTCAAATCACTTATCAAAACAGGTAGTCAAGAGGTTGTTCAAGATTTGCAATTAAAAGGAATACAAACGGTTATGTTAACAGGAGATAATGCTCAGTCAGCCTCTCTCATTCAAAAACAGCTAAAATTAGATAAGGTTATGAGCGATTGCTCCCCTGAGGATAAAGCAAGAATTGTCCAAGAGACACCTTATGCCATGATGGTTGGAGATGGAATAAACGATGTAGTCGCTCTTGCAAGTTCAACAATAGGAATGACTATGGCTACTGGATCCGATATAGCTATGGAGGCAGGAGATGTGACTGTCATGGGAGGTCATATTCAACGTGTATCAGACTTCTTTCTAATAGCAAGTAAAACAATGAATAAGATCAAACAAAACTACTTTTGGGCATTTATTTATAATGTGATAGGCATTCCATTAGCAGCATTTGGCTTGCTTAATCCTATGTTTGCAGCGGCAACCATGAGCTTATCCTCTGTCAGTGTTATCCTCAATTCATTACTATTGAGCCAAGCAAAAATAAAAAAAGCTGACTAGTCAGCTTTTTCTATTCTATTTTTTAATTGTGCCACTTCATTTTTTAGTGCAACTATCTCGGCGGATAGGTCAGGTGAATTTTTGTGTTTTTGCATATTTTTGGAAAAGAGATAGATTCCTAAAATAAGCAAAACAGTAATAAGTAGGAAACCAACCATTCCAAACCCCATAAATCCTCCAGTATAGAGATTTCCAAACATCATGGATTGATGCGTGGAACACCAGCTATTAGTGTAATTAGTATTGTACATCATAAGATTTCCTCCTTTATATAAGCTTATTATACTCCTAAAAGAAATGGGAAGCAAGAAAAATTATGCCTTTTTTCTATATTTCTTTCTAGTCAAAAGATCATAAAAAATGAAAAGGAGAATACCTGATATAAATGCAACAATTCCAATTTTCAAACCTTGGGGGAAGAAGTTGAGTGTTAGAGTATGGTTACCTGCAGGAGCGTCGACTTTCATGAATCCATTTTGGGCAGGTTGAATATTGACAGGCTTGCCATCAATTTGAGCAGTCCAGCCCTTGTCATAAGGGATAGTGAGGAACATTTGGCCAGTTTCTTTAGCTTGATAGGTCATTTTTGCACCGTTTTTGATAGTCTGGGTTTGCACGGGATTTGATTTGAGTTGTGACATCGCTTCTTGATAAGCTTGCGTATCCAATGACCAAAAAGATGTGGTATCAAAGGAAACTTGATTGTTCTGTGGGAAAGAGAGAATGACTTTGATTTTTGTAGGTTGTTCATAATAACCCAAATTGAAAAATTGTCCCACATCATCAGAATTCATCCAATAGGTTTGACCATTGACAGTAACATTTGTAGCATGGGAGTTGCTGTTTCCATAAATAACATTTGGGACGGTGATATAGGCTTGACTGTGAGCAGGAGTAGTTAAGGTATAAGTGACAGACACACCAGTATTCTCTGCTTTTGAAGTAAGTGTGATATAACCTGCTACACCAGTAATAGCATCATCTGTATGCTCACTTGTAGTATAGAACTGTTGGAAGTAGGTCTGTGAGGAATGAGTAAGAGCATTGAGGAAATTAGTCTGATTCTGAATGGTTGCTTTGGTGTCGGATAAGGATAAATCGGCTAATTTTGCATCTTTATATTGTTCAGGGACAAAGATGCCTATACTTTGAGCATTTTTATTTTCATAAAGATTTGGTATAGGGGCAGTGTTGAACCAAGCAGGATTAAACCCATATTTAGAAGGTTGATTTTGATTGATATTATATTTTACCCCAAAAATAGAGTCTAAAGGTAATGTATTTCCTGCATATCGAAGATTGAGGAAGGTAGCATCTGTATGGAAGCCAAGATTTTGCATGACCAGACTGGAATTACTATTACGTACAGAAGAAAATTGCGAAATACTATTATAATTATATTTCATGCCATCATTTGCTGTATCGGCATAAGTGTTTTCAGTTCGTACCAAATCAGACCCTGTCAGAAGATTAACTTTCTTGGCAAGTGGATCAATGAAACTTGCTTGAGTATTATAATAATCTCGTCCTGCAAATCGCCATTGATTTTGAAGCCCGAGGAGTTGATAATAGTCATTAATCCCTGCTTCACTAATCATAAAAATGGAAATTAAGAGAAGAACAGTTTTGGAACCTACCCATTTTCTCTTTTTGACAAGAGCAAAGAAGAAATAAGAAAGAAGAAAAAGTAAAGTCAATAAAATATTAATCAACTGAACGTAACCATAATGTCCCACAATAAAAGTGGCAGTAAATCCAGCAGCAAACAAAAGAAATACAATGATGAAATGCCATATCTTCAATTCATTGAATCTAGAAACTGCTTCTAATGCCATTATTATAATGAGGAGAGAAAATAGGAAGGAGTAGCGATGCAAGAACATATTTGGGGAGTGCATTCCTTGCCAAAATAAGTCTAAAGGTTGTAAGTAAAAGGAAGCAATAAGGATACCTAATAATAATAGAAAGGCAAATTTACTGTACCATTGAATAGAGCGAGTAAAGAAGAAAAGGAGAGCTAATACTAAGGGAACAAGTCCAATATAAATCATAGGGATTGCATGAAACTGTGTCGTGTCATAAACACCGATAAAGTTTTTCGCCAATAAGTCTAAAGGCTTTGAATTATCAGTGAATAACCCACCAATATGCGAAAGAGCATTGCTGTTATTAGCTTTTAAATCTAAATACATAGGTAAAAGCATAATCAAACTGGTCATTCCAGAAAGTGCAGAAGTGATGGCGAAGTCAAAGAATTTTCTCCAAGACCAATCTGAAAAAGTGGAACGAACAAAGAAATAGAGAACGAGAAAGAGTGCAATCATAAATCCAAAATAGTAATTTTGAATAAACAGGAGGGTTAAGCTGATAAAGTAGAGTTTACGTTTCCCTAAATCCTGCAAAGAATGCAACCCCCACAGAATCAATGGGAGGAGAATAAAGACATCTAGCCACATGATAATCTCAATCTGACTCCCGACAAAACTCATCAAGGCGTAGGCAGTTGAAAGTCCTAAAATAAAAGAAGGACGAACTTTCTTGTACATATTAGAGAAAGAAATGAAAGCCGTGAGGCCCATTGTCCCGACTTTGAGTAAGGTAATCAGATACATGGCATCAGGCATATTTTGTGCATTGAAAAAGAAAGTCAGAGGCATGAAGAAAGATCCCATGTAATAGGCAGAAAAAGCATAAAGATTAAGACCTAAGCCACTTGTAAAGGTATAAAGGAATCCAGAGTTATGATGGAGGGTGTTACTATATAAGCTGTGAATGGCAACGTATTGATGATAAGCATCACCAGCTAAGATAGAAGTCCCACTTCCCCAATAGATACCCAATGCTGCAAGACCAACCCCCATAAGAAGAGAAGGAATGATAAAGCTAAGAAGGATTAGCCATTTGTTTTCTTTTATAAAAGCAATCATAGCCCCTATTATAACATATCCAGACGTCAAAAAAAGAAAGAAAATTATTTCTTTCTGTCTCGCATGGCACCAATACCCAAACCAAATAAATTAGAACTCGTAATATCATCATAAAACGCATCTACCAGTGGTGTTAGTGTATAACGGATGGCTAATGGGCGTAAGGCAATTTCAAGTTGAGTGATTTCTTTTTTCACAGAATTTCCTGATTCAATGCCTTCTTTAGCAACAAAGAGAAGATTTCTTTCATGTTCTCGAATATTTCGATCTAGGACAAGATTGTAAAGACGATTCAGAATCTCATTTTTTTCTTCATTCATGGTAGAATTATAGCATAAAATACAGATGAGAGGAAAAAATGGCAATAGAAGAAGCAATATTTGCTGGAGGATGTTTTTGGTGTATGGTGGAGCCATTTGAAACACGAAAAGGTATTCTTTCAGTAGTCAGCGGATTTACTGGAGGTCATGTTGATTATCCTACTTATGATCAGGTATCAGGGAAATACACAGGGCATGTCGAAGCTGTGCGGATTACTTTTGACAATGAACACATGACTTACAAGGAATTACTAGAAGTCTATTGGACGCTCATTGATCCTACCGATGATCAAGGACAATTCCATGACAGAGGAGATAATTATCGTCCTGTAATTTTTGTGTCCAGTCTAAGTCAACGAAAAATTGCTCAAGAAAGTAAAAAGGCGCTCGTTGATTCAGGGCGATTTAAGAAATCCATCATAGTAGGGATTGAAGAGGCTCAAAAATTTTGGGAAGCAGAAGCCTACCATCAGGATTTCTATAAAACTCACCCTACTCAATACAAAGCCATCCATAAAGTCCGACAAAAATTCAAAAAGAAACATTGGAAAATTAAGGGGTAATAAATACTAAGTTTTATTATTTTCCTCTACGAAAATGAGTAATACATGTAATAATTTCAATCATGATTAAAATTATTAAAACTATTCATGATAAATAAAAAAGCTAGGTTCAACTAGCTTTTTAACCTTGCAAAGATTTTCCACATGACCCCTCCCAGAGTCGAACTGGGGACTAATTCTTAGGAGGAACTTGTTATATCCACTTAACTAAGAGGTCAAAATCCAAAAGGATTATTTATTATCTGCAGGATAGACAATTCCTGCATCTTGACGCATGGCATAGGTAGTATCAGCAACCATCTGAGAATAATTCAATAATTCTGCATAGTTGCTTTGATTGTTTTCAGTAAGGATGTTTGCAAAATACTCTGCTTCATCGTAGAGGTTGTGCTTGACTGGTATAATACTGATCTCTTGAACATTTCCATCATGTAAGACATACCTTGCGGAAGTGATAGCATTTGCTGCATCAAGAATCAGAGTTCCTTGAGTGGTGTATATTTCGCATGGAAGGTAAGAGCTGATATTTCCTCCACATTTGATGGCTAATTTATAGTTTTCATAATCAAGACTTCCTACACCCTGTATATCTACACCAGATGCTAGAAGTTGAGCATCATATCTTGCTGACTTTGGTTTTCCAAACCAATAAATAGAAGCATAGATCAGATAGACACCTAAATCTGCTAATAAACCACCAGAGAAATCTTTATTGAATTTATTAGGCAATTTTCCATCTAAATAAGCTGCCATCTTAGAAGAATATTTAGAATAGGTGAAATCCGCTCCCACAATAGTTTTATCAGCTAAGAATGCTTTGATTGCGTGAAAAGCAGGCTCATGAATATTACGAGCAGCCTCAAAGAAGAAGGCATTTTTTTCTTTAGATAATTGAATGATTTCTGCTAATTCCGTAGGATTAGAAAATGCAGGTTTCTCTACAATAACATTCTTCCCTGCTGTTAGAGCAGCCTTTGCGTGTTCAAAGTGGTAAGAATTAGGACTTGCAATATAGATGACATCTAAATCATGTGCAAGAAACTCTTCCATGTTATCGAATAAAGAAACGTCCTCATAATCCTCAGAGAAAGTAATGGCAGACTCTAAAGAACGGGAATAGACTGCCTCAATCTGATATTTCTTGGTCATGTTTGCCGCTTCAACAAAAGATGTGGAAATCCATCCTGTACCAATGATTCCTAGTTTTAACATGTCAACCTCCTAAAATGTATTCAATTCATTGTATCAAAAATTAATCAGACTTATTCTTCATATACAATATTAATGGCTTGAAGCCCCACTTGTTGCATCGGCAGTTGGTTCATCAGGGGCAGAATGTCCGGCAGCAGAAGCCCCACTTGTTGCATCAGCTCCGCCATGCCCATGAGAGACACCACCAGCTCCTCCGACCAAATGTTGACCGGTTTCTTTGAGATACCAGTCTAGCCATGGCTTGAAGTTAAGAACAATCTCATTGATTCCCGCATAGGAACCATTAGGGTAATACATGGCTTGATAATGGTGAGTATTGATGAGTTCAGCAGGCGTTCCTGGTATAGTTGTACGGATATACTCTTCATTTCCAGCTCTAAGTGTAGCAATAAGCCATTCTACGTTTTTCATACGTTCTGGAGGAAGAGAACTGTGAACAGTAGAAAGACGATTTCCAGCTTGCTCAGGTACACGCTTCGCAAGCATGGTTTCTGGATCTTGATGTTTGTTGTTGTAGTATAAGAATTGGTTATTATCATCAGCATAAGTTAATTCAAAAGGCATAGAATTAAGGAACATATTGATTTGATCAACGGTGAGCAATCCATGATCGAGTTTGACATATGTATCCCCTGATACAGCTCCGACAAGTTCTGCAGATTTTTCTAGCCATTGAGGATCATCAGGGTCTACTTCGGTAATAGAAGTAGCGATGGGACGCCCTGCATCTAAATCCTCGGGCTCAAGAGATTTAGGTTTTTTCAGGCTTGAGATGACCTTGACATATTTCACAAAATTATCTAAACATGATTCTAAAAATTGAACAGTTCCTTTATTGATAATG
>Ga0136643_10015404_pt1 | contig 11491 bp, 6 predicted proteins | sample TergutLab28metaG_FD_96883 | JGI IMG/M metagenome (GOLD analysis project Ga0136643, IMG submission 96883) | Labiotermes labralis P1 segment gut microbial communities from Petit-Saut dam, French Guiana - Lab288 P1 (version 3) (version 3) | ecosystem: Host-associated > Arthropoda: Insects >...
CCAACCCCCTTTCCGAGCCTGTATGTGATTTCACTCGACGGTCGACAGGCCACTCAACATCATCCAGTTGTGCAATCCGGAAATAATGGAGCTGTACTTAACGCCCTACATACGCCGATACAGCACGCCACGTAGGCACTGGTACTTCCCTTGTCTTAACTGAGAGAATATAATTTTATACACTTGGTCGGCACGGATCCGGATCCAGAAACAAAGACTAGGAAGTTGGCTGTGAAACCGCAGACAGCGTGAGAGTGTAAACTAGACACGACAAACACAATACCAGTAGAGAGGACTTGGCGACATTCGAATTAATGCTGTTCAATACAGCTTAGTACGTGGCTGAGAGCTCTGTATTGGGAATTAGCGGACTGCGACGCTCTACCAAGGCGGGTGTCACATCCGTCAGTGTCCATACAGCCCCGCATCACTCACATCGGAGTAAGTTTTTGAGACTTATAACAAGAGAGGAAATGTATGTAGAACGGAACAATGAGGTGCGTTCGCGTAACAATTCTTGCGGTGGAAAAGCAAAAAGTATGACATTTGCTGAGTCTCTGTAGCCTTATTTCTCCAGCATCCAATGTGTACGCTCCGTATTATATTGTCATGTGGCCCGCATGGCTGTACCATATTTTTCCACATAATGTCATAAAAAAACTGCTGTTGAACACAAAATGTGTGTTTTGATTTTCTCTAAAACTTTGTCTAAAATATATCTCATTATGGGAATACATTTCTTGTCAAATGTTCATGAAACTTCCTTCCTCGACAGACTTTCGAAAAATAATCAAACATAAAATTTCATAAAAATCCATCCAGGAAGAGACAGGCTTTTTTTTTACGCGGGCGGGCAGGTAGACGGACGGACAGACAGACAGGCATGACGAATCTAATATTCGCTTTTCGCAGTTTTGCGAACTCGCCTGAAAACAGACATGACTTGAATGGCGTAGGCTTGAATGCAGGCCACTTGACCTACTGCTTTTAGCATACTTTAACTCGGGTTTATATCCATCAATATCGTTCGAACACTGTGAATGTGCCAATCATCAGGACGTACTTAACCTATTACATCACAGTGTTTACTCGTGTTTAACAGAGCGTTAACACTAAAATCTCTGCATCTTCTTTACACAATATTTTTAAATGTGTATTTACATTATTCTCAGAAAAGACAAAGATCGTTGCCCCTACTAACATTAAGTGATGTCTTTACTAGACGTGTTTTATAAGTAAACGATTTAATGTTAAAATATAATTTGAATTAATTTCAGATTCCAAGTGGTTCAGTTAACTGCCTGCATGCCAGCGAGTCCTTCGCGGCAAGATAACTTCAAGATATTTGATAATATGAAATTCGAAGATTCATCGCCGTGTCCACTTATCGTCAAATTGCTCCTATCCTGAGCAATAAAAACACAGTTAAAACCGGCCACATCTACCTTCAATTATTCCTTCTCTCGGGCCCTTCCAAACAAAATATTGTATTCTTATTCACGGCTCCTCTCTCCCAAACTCACTACGTGACAATCCCATCTCATCCTCCTTGTTTTGCACAGGTACCTTACGCATTTAATATTTATTCATTACTTCAACACATTCTGTTTTTACTTCTACTTATTGACTAGCTTAACAACCCTGACGTCTGATTGAAATCTCAGCTTCGTTAACGCACATTATCCAGCTACAGAAATAAAATGTAATTTCCGCGGGTGCAAACAAAAGCAGTGAATGGAACTTTCAAGCACACACCTACGCCGTTTAAAAGTACGCACATCCTGCTCTATTTATAACGCTAAGATTCTGTTACGCTAACAGTGAAACCTGTCAAAAACAGCACCTTGGTGTACAGGAAACTTGTCTTTGGCGGGAAAATGTTAATAGCCCGGGTAGAGTCCCGACGATTCATACTTAAGAGCACCTGTATTAAACGGAACCTTCCTGCAACAGAAAATCCTTTCGGCTTTATAGTTCCGTAATTAGCAGTTTTCACCGTTTCACTTGAAAAAAAGAAATGCATTTGGCAAATACGCTTACTGTACTGGAGTGAACATTCCGAGAGTCGTAGGGAAAAATATACAGGCGCAACTGGCCTTTTGGAAATAATGTTGTCCGTATGACTTCACCATTTATACAGACTGATACTCCATTAAGCATGTGCGTGAACAATGTACGATAGTCATGTCAGGAATAGGTGGATTCACGGAAATGTGAGTCAAATAGGCTGCATTGTTTGTATTCGGGGTGTCCGGTAATGGCTGCTTCCTCCAGCTGAGGTCATAATTAAAGGTACAGGTAACATATTAAGGTAGGCATAGACCCAGCTGACTAATAAAAAGTGAGGTTAAGTTCGTCACAGTTGCAGTTTGAAAGCATTGACTTGCGTCGATTCTCGGACACGGGCTATCAAACTATGAATTTTCCTAGTTTTATTCATGCACTGGAGAGAACTGAACTACTTTATAGCACGATGTGACCGCTTGCTTCCGTTCGACACTAATAAAGGCATTCAGATGACAAAAAACTCTAAACTATAAAATGATTCTTATAATAAAACCAACGAGATGCACTAATTTCTCAAATTTATTTTTGGAGTAGAACTCTACATGTATCGGACAGGTTTGCTGTCCATCATCAGGAGTCTAGTACTGTACACACAGCAATAGGTATACGTCACACAGGTTATGCTGACTGCTTGCTAGCAAGCTGTCAGGCAGCATCGCCTGTGTATTATACCACAAACTGTAAACACTGTCTAGTGCTCCTGAGGATGGGCGAAATTATCGCCCGAAACATGTTGAGCTGATTGTCATTATCAATAAAATTTGTTATTGTTGCATCTAGTTGACATTTATATTATTGTATCAATGATGCACGGTTACACAAATATCGAACATTATTATATAGTTTAATTATACATTACAAACACGCTAACAAAATAATAACGTCTTTTCGACGCACAAGTTAAGAGCCACAGTGGTTGACAAACAGCGGTTTTGATTTTAGTACCTTACAATTACAAGTCGGATTAATTTTAACACTTGAATTATTATTATTTACATTTGTATGTAACTATATATTGTTAAATATTCTTAATGGAACCACATACCTAATGTTGTATTTAGTTTGTATTTCGTGTCACACATTTAAATATCCAAGCCTGAAGAGGGGTAATGTAAGCCGAAACATGTTGCTACCAGTTAGTTAAAACGTAAGAACAATACTCATAACAGCAGTGCTTAAGGTAATAAAACAAAATGAGGCTACTTTATTATCAGGTAAATGGCTATTATACTTAACGGGAAGATTCGACACAAAATTTGTTTAGCGTGTAGTTATCAATGTGTTTAACCACAGTCGGTGTAATTTTAAAATAAGGTCCTTCTGCCGTCAGCTGTGTTCGGAATAATAATTATGGGAATTCTAAGGTCTGAACATTACACTTATAGCGAACCTGAAAAATTAGCAATTGTAACAGTTCAAATTTTTCTTTTCCCTGATCCACGTGCACAAAATTTGATTTTTAAATCGAGTAAAATTTTTGTGCCTGGTGGAAGTGGACAAAGGACCGGTACTGATTCTCGTAGTATGTTGTCTCTTTTAGATAGGGTGGCGACGGGTGTCAAATTGAAACACACGGGAAGATGCATATGTTGAATACTGAATGATATGTGGGGTACCGAATAAAATGTAAAGAAAAGCGAACGAAATTTTAAGTTTCGATCATCCATTTTTTTTCCTTTCGATTCACTTAAATTCCAACGTATTTTTTTTTGTCATTTATACAAAGCTGCTGGTATGCCGTACCTCTGCATACCACTAAAAAAAAGAACGCCGATTCACACTAAGACACAGAGCACAGTCTGAGTTATGACATGCTCAAGGCAGTGACTAAAAAAGAATGCCGTCATCTTGTATGTGACGCCATGTGCTCTGGTAGGAATTTATTGACGTTTCTGACGAAACTGCCGCCTCCTTCTTGTCATATCTTGACGATGGAGGCAGCATGATCCTCCGAAACGCTGGCAAATTTCCATCATATTGCATGGAATCACATGCCACAAGACAAAGTTCTTTGCCATTTTTCCACACATCCGTAAATTCGAATAATTAGAAACTGTCAACAAATTGAATAAGGTACAGATAAACTCATGTGATGAAGTCGATGATTTTAAAAATGAGTAGAAAGCACTGACACACCATTAACAATTTTACATTTTTCATTCCGTGCATTATGATTCATTTGTTACAACATATACCAACCAACGCACACACTTCGTTCGAATTACAATAATGTTTTAACACGTCAACTCCGAAACACGTAAGAGTTGACATATTAAAATATTATTGTAATTCTAACGAATTTGTTGGTTTACACTGTAACAACTACACCATTAAATGTTTGTCACATGTAGCTAAGAAGCCTCTTATCAAAACGGAAAACAAAACACCTCCAATCAAACACATCACCACAAAAACACTGAACGTGCCCCATTCTACACAACTCCGTGATTCACTGATACCACAAACTTATTGCAGAATGCCATGCAACCCACCTTGCGAGCCGGTCATTCACGTCAGCTCCATGCTTCTCGATTCCACGCAGCAGCGCTTCGCGTAGCTCCAACTCCGCGGCAGACTGAATACAACAAACCAATCGAACGTTCTACACACACGCTGGGAGCAAACACTAATGACGTTACGATAGCACCAGCCTTGCTGGACCTACGTCACTCGTGGGTCTCTCCGTGCTGATAGCCACACACACACACGGTATGTGTCCGCGTCTGTGAACCCTTGCTCAGTCTGCCACTTTCAAGAGGCAATCGGTTGTAGCCTTTTTTATCCTTTTCTTTGGCCTTATGAAAGTCACATTCATCAGATGCGCCAGCGCAAAGACGGCAACGCCACATAGCGGTTATACACTGCAACTACTGTGAAAAACTAAACGTAATGCGCATGCTCCACCCCTCAATAATCGATTCCCATATCACAACCACACGCATCGTCTCGGTACTTGCATTCTGCCGGGACTCGACAACGACGCAGTTAATAAAGTGGTACAATGCACCCTGTTTGTGGTAGCTCATCTGTTTAATGGGTCATTTCATTACTTTTTGGTGATAATGGAGGCCATTAATATGTGTGCATTAATGTAACATTTTACAAGATAAGAAAAGAGTTAATAATCGACATCCGAATCCGCTGTCATCTTGAAAACTGCATACGTATAGCAGGACTCTGATTTTAGAGAGTTACCAGATGGTTAAATAGAGTGTTTTTTAGCAGTGGAGATTATGAAGACGATAACTCACTATTTTGTAAACACAATACCAACGATAACAGTCTATGAAGAAGACAAACTTTCGGGATATGGCGCTGTGTAGCTAGCTGGATAGGTACCAAGGCTTCGGAGAGACCCACTACATCCATTTTCAGGGTAAAAGATGAACGTGTTGATATTTACCCACCAAACTACACAGCGTCTCATGTCAGAAGACTGCAATTTTTATATTAGCCGGCGTGATAATCTCAAACCCCACGTAACAATTGACATTCATTTAAAATGTCTGGCTAGGTGCTTACAGCAAAGCATGGTATCTTGTTTATTGTTTATTTATTTATTGGCCCTGTGTGAATTGAGAGGGTGCATGGGTTTAAAGAAGCATTCTTCTGCAGAAAATTAGTATAGTCACGCAAATTCTTAGAGTCAGTTGCCAACCTTCAATATGAATGAGATAATTCTTACTGAGGACTGAAGCCGTGTACCGTTCGTCTAATACTGCCAGTGCGGTCAACTGAAAGTGAGTTCATCTGGCTGAACGTGCAATTTGGTTGGGGAGAACGATGAGAGTACAAAGAAGTTTTGAAACTGAAGACTTGTAAATCCAAAATTCAAGTGGGGGAACAATTTTGAAACATTGGATTATGTAACTGCTGGAAGAGAACAAAGACCGTTTCAGTAAGGGGGTTTTAGTGTAAGTACAGAGATTTTTTTTTTTTTGCCTATCGTGGGGTTAGTGTTGCTGTCACAATAAATTATCTCATACAGCTTCACTGTCGGTTCGTTAGTCCCGTATTACTTTGTCCGATTTATTAATTGGTTAAGATTCAAACAAAGAAACACACTAATTTGCTGACTTCAGATTAATATTTACCTCCGAAAAGGCTTATTGAATATGTACGCTAGGTTATGCACGTTTCATGTATGTTTCTTTACAAGTAAAGGTAAATGTAAACATTCTTATTAGTAAAAAAACGGGAACGGATTACATAATTGGAAATAACATGAAACGGCTATTCCGAAGTTCGGATTTTAAAGATTATTGATTTATTATGTAACAATAACCCACCCCCTTCAAACTATGGAGAAAGTAGCTTTATTAGTCGATACTCAGAAGTCTGGTCTAGAATTAAATGCTGAGAAAACTACGTGTAGGTACACTATTATGTCTGTGAACTTAATGCAGAAGAAAGTCACAACATAGACATGGGTAGTAAATCCTCGGCAAGGGTGGAACAGTTCAAGGGTTTGAGAACAGCCCTAACAAATAAACAGTGCGATGATGAGCAAATTAGGGGCAGATTGAAATCACGAAATGCTTGATATTATTAGGGGCAGAAGCTTTTGTATTCCAGTTTCCTACAAAAAAAATTAATAAAGATTAAAATGAAACAGAACTAAAATTTTGCTTGTTGTTTTGTATGGGTGAGAAACTTGGTCTCTGTCACGTTGAGGGAGGAACATAGGCTGAGGGTGTTTGAGAATAGGGTCTTGACGAAAATATTTGGGCCTAAGAGGGACGAGGTAACAGGGGAGTGGACAAGACTGCGTAACGACTAGCTTAATGTAAATATGCAGACGAGAAGAGGAGCATACAGCGTTTTCATGGCAAACCCTGAGGGAAAGAGACCTCTTGGAAGACGTAAGAGGATGATATTAAAATCATCACCATCCTCATTATCTAGCTATCATGGAGTTGGGCAGCTTGTTGGCCCGTCCCAATCTCTCACAAGATAATAAAGATGGATTTTATAAAAGCGGTATTGGTGTATGGGTTGGATTGTTTTTGGCTTAGGATAGGGACAGGTGGCGAGATCTTGTGAATGCAGTAATGAGCCTCAGGATTCCATAAAATGTTGTGAATTTCTTGACCAGATGAGGACCTGTTAAATTCTCCACAAGATCTCTTCTTCATGGAAATATTTATTTAGTTAGTTAGTTAGTTATTTGGTTGGTTGGCTCGTTGATTTTTCATACACTGTTTTATCTTTATTTTCTTGTAGTTCAGTTCTTTTACTTACCTATAAGAGGAAATTTACCGATTTCTCTTTATTATAGTTATATTCCAAAACGAAAAACTAGATCCATTAAACTGATTTATTAATGTTAAGCCAGAGAAAGGGCCGGAGGGTCTAATTTGTGCCCGAAGTGGGAACACAATATACAACACTTTGTAAACCTGTGTGTGTGTGTGTGTGTGTGTGTGAGCAGGGTTTGTATACTGGAGCTAAAATTTTAAATAATTTATAATTACACACCCGTAATTGATGAGGTGGCTGTTTTGTTAGTTGGGTTCAACCGTTGACTGTCTTTGTTTCTACGCATTTTACATTTGTGTGTGTTGCACTCTCCTGCAAGCGAGACAAACTTGTGAATAAAAATTTCACATGCCTAGCTCCGAAGGTTCATTAATTATTGGCATCACACCGAAAACGAAGTATCGATTTAAAGTAATTACCAAGTTAAGTTTTACTTTTTACAAAAACCAATACTCTAAAAGAATCAATCAGCAAGCAGGTAAATAAGCTTTCTTTTCAGGTATTTTAGCTCGACATATTTCAATCCCAAAATAAAAAAGTGTCAGAATAAAAGAGGATGCCACGTTGTATTGTTTGCCTGAGCGAGGTAGCTGTCACGCGTGTCCAGATGGATTCAGGCTGTCCATACGATAAAACCATCATGTCCTTGGCCGCGATTAAAAGGGACATCCTGTACCTACATAGTCGAATATTTCTGTGTGTTATTTGAGGGCCCTATTAGTGATTATAATACACCAAAATTCTTCTACTTGGGTGCCACAATGTCACGGCAGAGAAGCCTGCATGCCACGATGACGCTCAGTTCTACCGACGACACCGTAGCTAGAGACAAGGTGCAGCTCTTTACTGACAGGTCGAATATGAACTATCAGAAGCAAAAACCACACAAGAGATGATACAACTACCGCAGACGCAACATCCTTTCTGGTAGAAAACCATAATGTGTCCTCTAAGAGTGCAGCCAGGCTTTCCATGAGCACAACGATAAATTGTACCAGGCCAGATTCCATTAATCACATGCTCCTCGCCAAGGTCAGAAGAGGACGGACAAATTCAACGGAGGGTGTGGAGACGTGGAAGACGTTTCAAGGACTCAGCACCTGGAAGTATTGACGATGAGGACGAAGAAGTTAAAAAATTCGGAAAATGAAAAAGATTTAGGCACACAACTCTTCTTACGTATGAGAACAAGACACTAAACAACCCTTAAGAAAGCCTCCAATTCATAGATGGCCTAATCAGAAAATTCTGGGACTTGCGCTTTGGCGGAAACCACTGAACTAAACCCACGAATTAAATTTTAAATATTTCATGACCATGCACTGATGCTTCGATGTGAGAATACAACCGACACGTGCATACAAGATACATGAATTTATTATGAACGTCGAAAGCCTCCTAATCTAATCTATCATCTTTAGTGTGCGCACAGGACAGCCAACAGTCCTGCTATTTGTTGACGAACCGTTGACACTTTTCATTCAATAGTAGCCCTCGATTCCTCCCCGAAACCTCCAATCGCATTTTGAATATGCCTGAACATGAATACAGCTGCTTTCAGTTCGGAAGAAAGAAAATTCACTTGAATGCACATTCGGTGAATGTGCGAATGTGCTGTAGGCAAAGTTGTTTTCGACCGGGAGTTTTTTTCTCCTATTTGAAACAATTTTAGATATACGACCTGACTATGTAGCTATGATGCATGTAGGTTGGAATACAGTAACAGGGCTAAGAGTGTTATTTATGTTTACATAATGGGGTAATGTTTGCACTGCTGTACACGTCTGTCGTCAGAACTACGGGCTGAGGATCGAAGTTTTGAAAGTGAAACCGTGCAGTTTGGTAGACAGACAGGAACGTTTCGAAGGAACAGTTTGCCTCCATCTACAAAGTAGGAGACAGTCAGCTTCCTATTGCAGTGAAAACCTGAAGTAGCTCTGATGTTAGTGCAACTGTGATAATCCGTCTGCTGGGTACCCGCACATGTTAACTACTAAAATGTAAAAGTTTTCACGTGGTTTTCCTTAGTAGCTGGAATCATATGTCACTATGTGTCTCAGAAAAGATCAAATATTCAAGACATGTTTCTCAGAATCAATTAAGTTTTCATTTTGTGAATAAATTTCCCGCATTTTATGAAAACAGAAAGTTCATTACAGTGCTTTAAAAATTCAAAATTTATGGCTGTCCTGAGGCAGATGAATTCAGTCCAATTCCTTCTATCTTATTCCTTTAAGATCCACTTTAATATTATCCTCCTACCTACGCTTAGGTCTTGAAAGCAACCCCTTTCTTTCATGTTTTCCCACCAAAACCCTACAAAAACTCCTATTCTCTGTAGTTGTCACATGCCCCTCCTACCTAACACTGCTTGATTTGATCAAATGACATTTTGCAAAAATTGTCCACTTCTGTACAAGTTTCTGAACAATCAATATGCTGCTCAAGGGAAATGCTAATATAAAATCAGAGGCAACTTCACACCAGAATTATTCTCAAAATTTTATTTGAAATTAAAATGTCAATGTAACTGCGCACGTGGTTTGATTTGTATATGCTTACGTGAGTTTCCTTTCTTGTAAAAATTCAATTGTTTTTTTAATATTCAACGAGAAGTAACCAATTTTCGACAGCTGGCGTGATTTGTGTGGTTGTGTAAAAAATATAAATAATTACAGATTAAATGCATCTTTATTTCCCGCAATAATAGTGTGTAAATTGAGCACAAATATTTGCTGTTCTTTCTTATCATTTGCAGGTTTACGTTTTACACTTAACTGTCACCGAGACAGATATGTGGACAAATTCTGTGTCCATTGCACGCTCCATCAACAAACAAGCATACATATGTAGATCTACACGCATTCAAGTAACCTAAAATTCTCTCCGCAGACACCAGTCTGACTCCGTTTTACGTTGTTCCTGTTTTAGTTAATAGATGGTGCTGACTGCTAAAGTTATTGTGTAGAAGTACCTAAATCCCAAACAATAACACATTCATGTATATTCTCTTTCAGACTAGCCAAATATATTCAACAACAATTTCACACAATACGATATAAATCATAAATAAGTCTTAGAAAACTCCTACATGTTTCGACACCGAGTTGCCATCCTCAGGGGGTTACAGATACGAAAGAGAATAAGCACTTATGCTGGTGTTTATACTCCTTTGTAACTCCCTGAGGATGGAAATTCGGTGCCCGAAACATATAGCAGTTTTCTAAGATTTATGTATGATTTACAATATATTTTGCACTTTTTTGGTGAATATAAACGATTATAATATAAATGTACGGAATGCGCAATATCAATGTTACGAGATTTTAAACAAACTTCCGTCCACAAGCGAAACTCCGACATCTATTCCATTACTTTTTTTAATAGAACGAGCATTGATAAATATTTTCCGAACATTTCTGCGATGACTGGAAATGTAAACATTGTCATTCGCGATAAATTTAATTTTCTTTCGTGGAATTTATGGAGACCGCTGAAATTACGTCATTAAGTGCTGTTACTCTTTGAAACGAAATTTCCGCTAAATTCTGGCTATGAATGTCATATATTTCCACAAAACTGACAAGTCACGAGTGTTTAATCAGTGCGCATATGAATTCACGCTATGAATTTATTAAATATTAAAAAGTTTACTTACCATTTAAAGTCATTTAAACATAGGATAAGATTCGGGGACGCTTTACGACTTTATGACGTAAATGGTAAAGAGGTGTTAAGCTTACACGTACAGTACACCTACAGCACCAGGAAGCGTGACAGTATCTACAACTGCAGTCAAACCGAATGAAACACGCATGTAGATCGTTTGTTGAGGACATACATGGGAAAATACGGGCTGTGTTCCCATCCCAAAGCCACGCGTTAGTAACTGTTTTTAAATATAAGTTTGGGCCTGTTGCCTACATCATTACAATAGCGCAGAAGTGTTAAAGGTAAATTTGGAGACAGCAAGCTGAGTCGAAAAGTTGGCAGCTCTGCGTGACGCTACATAGCATAATATTCAACAGAAAATGATTTGAATATTAAGAGACCAACTTGATGTCACTTGCTATTTTATTTCACTTATTATGTACTCAACATGTTTCGGACATTAATATATCCATCATCAGGAGCTTGCGACTGTGCTGTTGAATTACCACATCGG
>Ga0136643_10015408_pt1 | contig 11490 bp, 4 predicted proteins | sample TergutLab28metaG_FD_96883 | JGI IMG/M metagenome (GOLD analysis project Ga0136643, IMG submission 96883) | Labiotermes labralis P1 segment gut microbial communities from Petit-Saut dam, French Guiana - Lab288 P1 (version 3) (version 3) | ecosystem: Host-associated > Arthropoda: Insects >...
AGGTTTTTCTTGGTTTCCCTGTGTCTATAAGCAAATGCTGAGATGGTTCCCAACATTCCAAGTTGCCACTACATGCTTCTCATGTAGCCATCCCGACTTAAATCTAGCAGTAACCAATTTCATATTTTGTATACATGTAAAATAACCACTGCCACCGGGTAACAACCCAATTGCAGTAAATAAATATTATTATTATTATTTACTTGCAGAAATTTTTAGACCACAAAAGTTTCTATTCAACTAACGCCTATTTGCATAAATCAGCTCTGTCTCCTTGTAGAAATTTGAAGCCTACACAATTTCCTGTTCAGCTAGCGCTTATGGATACAAATAATTTGTATTTATTTGTAAAAAATTCGGGGTGTACAAATTTTCCTATTTATCTAGCCATTATTTCTAAAGGGGCTCCCTTTACGAAGAGGTACCAAAGTCTTAATAGGCTCTCTTGTAATAGCCCTGGTTCGCCCTGGATGTGAGACAATCTATAGTACAACCACGTAAAGAATTAACGCTGTGGCAGCCCCTGGAATATGTAGCTTTGTTCACACTGCCACGTAATTACGTACCACGTAACTAATTGACATTTATAAACCAGCGTTGTAACAATGGATTATATAGGTTACTCTGTAGTGAGTCTATCCCTCAAGCCCAGTAGACAAACAAAATTCATACGTGTCTCGTTTGAAAGCCACGACACTCCGTTGGACTTAATCTTGGATTGTGCTCTCATGTTCACTGCCTGACCATAGAAAGCCCCTCCCATGTGGTTTATCTTGTAATGTGGTTTTGTGTAAGTCATAATCCATTTGTCGTTCCGCTTTTTTAAACAAAATATGTTTTACTCTTCTTGTAATATAGGATTTAATTTGATACATTATTGAATTTTACAACCAGTTGATTTTCATTTTTTAACAAGAATATAATTAGGATTTTTTTTCCTTTTACTCTTTTTTGTATAAACGAAGGAATAATTGTGATGGGAACGTTGTGGAAGATAAACTTGTTCCTTTTTGGAATATAGGGGGTTACAGTGTATGTAGAGATACAGCGTTCTTAAACTGGGCACCGGATGGCGATGAGTGGTCATGTTTACACCTCAGCCGCTTTACCCCCGGGAAAGAACGACGCTACCTATTGAACAGGAGGCTGGGTGGACCCCAGGGTCGGCCTGGATTATCTGGAGAAGAGAAATATGTTTTCTGTTAGTGCTATTGAACTGCCGATTATCCAGCTCATCATCTAGACGCTGCAGCTACTCCGCCATCCCGCCGATTGAAATATGGCAAAATACGTATTTATTAAGTTATAAAGACTTAGTGCGTATGTTTGTCACTAACTCAGTGGCAGTATTGTGTTGATATAACTCATCACTGTTATTAGCTAAGTTAGCATTTCTGATTCGTATAGGGATGTTCCAATTTTCGAATTGTGATTACGAGATTTTTTTTCTTATTTGTTTTTTATGAATTTTCGGTATTGCAGCATTAAAGACAGCCCTCCATGTCTGATAAACCAAATATCATTTCAAGTTATTTATTTAATTCCTATTCTCTTTTAATTATTTATTTTTATAACGACCAATATAAGCAAAATTAATTGACAAATTATTATACTGCTCTTACTTATCATCATCATCATCATCATCATCATCATATACCTGTCATGGAGCTAGGCCACTTGTTGACCCGTTCCGGTCTCACGTATCCAGAAGTCTCTTCAAAGTTCTACCGTGATTCCTTCTGCCAGTTGAGGAGTAGCATTTCATTACTCTGGGTAATCTATTTCGAGGCATTCTATTTACATCTTATATCCAGCTTCTCTTGTATTCCAGTAATTTGTCCAAAATTGGTGGTATTTTTAACTCCTTTGCAATTTGTGCATTTGTTTTGTAAACTGTCTCGACACTATTGAATCATCCTCAGGGAGATAGTAGTTAGTGCCTTGCTGAGTTACATAAGTGTGTCAATGCAGCAGTTGGTAATAAAATTTCAAATTATATCACATAGGTTTTATGCTGTTGAAATCTAAGTGTTTAAAATCTTTAAATTGTTAAAATTGTCCTATTTGTAATAAAACGGGTTAAATCATTTTGTTGTCATAAAGAAACATTTGAAGTGTTATTAACACATCAACTTCTTTTCTCATCTTTCTGTATCTTTTAGCCATTACTTTAGTTGCCTTGAATTCCGTTCTGTTATTCTTCTTAATTAAAACTTTTGTATTCGTCCAGTTCATTAAACAGTTCATTTGAATATTTCCAAACATCAATCAAGGATTATACATTTCCATCTTACCCGCATACAACCGTAATAAGAGCCACAACGTAAACTTTAACTTGTTGTATACGAATTCGATCGTATAGTTTTGACTGCATGTATTTCCACATCGGTTCTTAAGAAGACAGAAGATTCCTGTAAAATATCTGCACCCACTTACCAAACAACACGGTGTCAGAACACATACTGATATTTTCGTTGTTACACCGTGCATGTTGTCGAGTTACTCAATTATTATACCAACCACTGCCGTGCAGGGCATTCTTCGCAACATAACATTACACAATATGGCATGCTGAATTTTTATAGTGTGAATTTAGCAAGGACGACGATATAGCTGCCTGATGATGGTCCTAGGACCGAGACATGTCGGAGCGTTTTTAATGTTTTAATGTGTAAATTTTATATATGTGCAGTGGTTGGTGTAATAATTGAGTGACATACTGATATAGAATGAACCGTCATCGCTGTGGGCATCCTAAATCTCGAATAGGAACTTAGATGGGTGAAGAGTAATGGGATAGAAAAGTGTGCATAGAAGGTGCTGACTGTAGTTCGAGAAACAGAGAGAGATGTGACATCATTAGCAGCACCTCTGTAGAGAATCCAGAACTTCTTGGAATCATCATACTTGTAACCTGAAGATCTTGTTACACGCTCCTTTGTCTCTGTTATATCATTATTTTATTCCTCCCTTACCTCTCAGATGATGGTACGAATTTTAGTCTCTAAATTATCTACTAAAGATAGAAATATTCATTTGCTTGGGTTTAAAGATGAAAGACCCGTGCAAGACACACGCATGTTGGTTTTATTATGGGTGAAGAGACATCTGGGTCTGTTTTACCTTGGATTTAGTAATCGTCATGTGTGTAAAGATCCCTTATAATTAGTTTATTGTAAAAAATCCTTGTTCTGTTTTATTTATTTACCAACTGAAGCACCATTTATTTGTCTTAAAAACAATATTAAAGTTTACATTTAAAGAGCTCTACATGTTTCGGTGTTAGTTACACCATCATCAGGGTGGCGCATTATTTACTGCTTAGTAAAGTTACTAAACCAACTGATGCACTAGTAAGATGTCTTAATAAACAATATTAAAATTTACATTAAAACAGCTCCGAACAGTTTCGGTGTTACAGTTACACCATCATCAGGGTGGCGCATTAATTAGTGTTTATTAAAGTTACTGAAGTTATCAAAGTATTATTTATTCACCAACTGATGCACTATTATGTTGTCTTAAAAAACAATATTAAAATCTACTCTAAAATTTACATTAAAAGAGCTCCGACATGTTTCGGTGTTACAGTTACACCATCATCAGGGAGCGCAATAATTAGTGTTCACTAAAGGTACAGTTGTTAAAATAGTCCTCTGAAATACATCGGCGTGTGGTATTCAACACACACATTAAAATACATTAAAATAGTCAATTAAAATACATCGGTGTATGGTATTCACCTAACACTGATGTAATTTAATGGATTATTTTAACAACTATACCTTTAGTAAGCACAATTAAAGTGGAAAGTAATGTGGAAACATTTTCTAAATTTTATATTAACCTATCAACAGAATAGTTTTGTATTCTTACAGTGTGAACTGATAGTAAGATATAAATATTTTAAGAATACTATAGTATTACTCCAAATAAAACATTTTTAAATATGCACGATGTGTTTTCAAGATATAATTTTTTCCAATGTAATTCCGTTATTTATTTTCCTTTTCATTGTCATTCAACCAATGCACCATACATATTCAAAAATGTATCTTCGGCATTCAATAAAATCGATAATTAACAGATTCTTTCTATAGATAAATGATACTTTAGAAAGGGGCACAGTCGTATTTTTCTGGGCCCTGCAAAATTCGTGGTCCGCCGCATTCATATGGATTCGGATGGCCTTGAAGCAGTTCTCCCTGTTCGGTTTCCTAGGGGCAGCCGGATAGAAAAGACGGGAGGAAAGGAGGAATGTTGAATCACTCTTTATTATTACGTCATTACATTAGGTAGCACCGCCATTTTAAACGTTAAATTGGTCATAAATATAATACAAAATTCAAACTTGACCAAGAAACTGTCTCGAATATCAATTTGTAGGTCAGTTTGGATTTTTGCGTGGAAGTAAAATGGCGGAGAGTGAATAATTTTTGTTTCTTTTGTTACAGGTAAGTGCGGGTTTGGACGTTTCTACACTGAAATTAAGTCACATGTAAGTATAACTGAATTCGTTTCTATTGGCCAAGTGCTATGAGATTTTTCTCTTTCCTGCGAGCTTGCACTCAGGCAATAGAGTCGGATCCACCTACATTCAAGTCGGGCCGATCTGCAAATTATGAGGTTTACGTTTACATGATCTAAAATTATCGCTACTTTTGACATTTTTAATGAAATGAGACTATAGTTTAACCGTGCATTTAATTACTAACACTAATCTAACGACCGAGCCTTCAGAAGCTGTGGACTTTGTTTCAAACTACGGTCCAGGACGAAGGGATTTGAAATTTACAGTACCCTCAAAGGCATTCTTGGTAGCACCGTGCACCGAGTTCTGCAGCATTTGAAGAAGGAAAGGTCGGTACAGTGCACCGATGCTTGAATTTTAGGTTTAATCTTTGGGAAACACAATACTGGGGGAGATATTCAAGAACGTAAGGGTAATTGGTGTAACTTAGGTTGAAGGAAATTTTTTGGCGTCTGTTATTCAAAATATTGTAAGTGACGAAAAATGTTACAAGGAATAGGAAAGGAGGTCGTGCCTCGATGTGCGCTGAGATTAAAATGTATTACAGCTGAAAATTCAGTAATTACTTTTTTTTGCCCCATGAATCTCGTCGATTTAGCGTGTCGTGCGTGGAGTCTTGAGAGCTAAACACATCCCAGGGTAGGCGGATGTCAGATTTAGCCACTCTATCACTCTATTTTTTTTATATTGCTTCTCAAGTGGCAGTTTTTCTGTAAGGGCCCACTAACAAATACATATAAATGTCTTCATAAAGTAACGTTTATTACTTTCGTATATGTTCTCCTTTCGCACTTAATCTACAGTTGAATTCTGGGTAAAAATACCACCTCTAAATGAAAATCAACAACCCCCGATTGGCCATGTTATCAAATTTCGACTAGGGTCACACCCTTACGGTTACTAAATTAATGGGCAGTGTTAAGGGTTGATACTTCAGATACAAGCCTATTAGTTGCAGAAAATTCCCGAGGGCCTGATATATCATAACTCTTAGAATTTATACTGACCACTGTTATTACATCCAATGGGAATTTTGAAAGATATTCCATCATTCCTATACGACGTTATTTTGGGGTCTTATCTAGTCGTAGATAGTTGGTATGGCTGTGTAAATAATCCCTGCCTCGATTCTCTAAATAGATAAAACCATACACTAAATTATTAGATATCATATATCCCACAGATATTTCAATTTTTGACGTTGTGTCTTGTCGTTCAGCTGTAGTCTGGAGAGTCAAGCTATATTTAACCAAAGAATGAATACCCTGAATTAGGTTTCCTTACTGCCAGCAGGAGACCAATTTTTGGGCTGAAAAATTTGGGAATCTAGGTTCGATTCACGACGGAGTCAAGGCCATGTCTAGGGACCACGAGTGATTTTTCCCCGAGGGTAAAGCTGTTAGTTTAGAAATGTGTGAACTGAATTATATTGAAAGGAGCCGAATTTAAATACGTATGTATTTAGAGGCTTTTCTTCATGGCGTGGTGCTTAGATAAGCATGTTAGGTCTTTGTTATTGTGACAGGATCCACTAGGTTTTTGGGGTGTACAGAAGAAGAGAATAAAAAATTTATACTTAGTTTCAAATTACAGTATGTGCGCTCCAGTAGAAAGGACACATTTGGATAATAACAAAGGACATGTGAAAAAATAGGTAAATAATTTTTTTTTTCAGAAATCAGAAAAAAGTGAAAAATTTGAGAGACTTGTATATACAGCACGATCACGTCGTCTCTATTACGATAGGTCCATAACCACCTGCAAAGTGAGTTCTCTACAGAGTGCGATCTAGTGCTTCGTGTTTCAAGTTTCAGTACCACCTCTTTTCCGGTAGTTGGTTACCTCTTCTTCCTCAGCGTTCCTTCCTTTCACCTATCCTTCAATAACGCGTTTTAGAACTCATTTCCTACTCAAAATATTACCAATCCTCTAACCCTTGTGTCATTATGTAATTTTTTTCCAAGCAGCGTGTAAATTAATCAATCAATCAATTCATTCATTCATTCCATAACCTTAGACACGCCCACAGTCTCTTCCAAAGCGATTTCTCTGCAGAACGTGATCCAGTGCTTCCTCTTTCAGCCATTAGTGGCTGGCTGTGCTGGACAAGTCATGGAAGGAGGGCAACTTCTTGAGTAGATTAGTAGTGGACTGTACCTCAAGAAATTATTCTTCATGAAACATGGAGTAGCGTAGGAATGTTTAAAGTTTCGACACTGGGACTTGTTCTTCCCACATCTTCCTTAAGTGTTATAATTTATTTGAACTATATATTTTAGTGTCGAATGTCATGTACTGGCGTATTGGGCTCTGTGTGGTGATATCACGCAATGATAAAACTGCTTTACATACCACATTTTAAGTGGGTTTTACACACAGAGCAGGTAAACCAAAAGGGATGTCGACATTTCTGCTGCATATAATACGATTCAAAATGTCACCATTCTGAAACAGTATAAGTGATAGAACTTTGGGAGATTTTGTTAAGTAAAGCTCTGTAGAAGGAGATGTGTTGGGGGTGCAGAAGAGGTAACAAGTGCCACTATCTAAACTCTCATCTTTTCATTTCCGGACTCGTGAATGGAATTGAACCGGTCCATATGATGTCGCCAAATGTCTTTCCCTGATAACATTCCCCTGAAGCTGTAGAACTCTTTCCCTAACGGTTACAGTACACCCCTAACATACTTCCCTATGAGTGGATGGGGTTCAGTCGTGGGGGTCAGGCAGTGTACACGGTATAGTTGAATGCTCCCACACTACTGCCTCTTGTACAATTGTAAGTGAGCCGTCTATGTATGTACGTATTATTGGAGTTATCTCGTGTCTACACTACTGCCCGGTTGTATCGTGTAATGTCCCGTGATTCATCGGGCAGGAACTGCAGTAGCTAACAGAATAAAGCTATCTAGCTACGGAGGAGGGATAAAACATGCTATATGCATGCAGCCGTGGTCGCGAGATCTAGATAACCTTATCACAGTGCGTGTATTGGCTACACTGACCTGATGGTTTATCTGGAAAGGAACTTCGCAGAGGAGTTTCCAAAAGACTTATACATTCTAAAACATCCGTAATTTTGTTAGTTACATGTTTTTTTTAGTACCCTCTTAGGGGAATATTCCAGATAAATTACCTCGGATTCGTAATCAGAGTCCTTCGTGTTTAAAGGGGTAAGCAGATAAACGTTTGACTTCCAAATTATAAAAGGAACACATTTCTATTAACCGTGACAAGGAGACGAATGAAATTTTACATCTGGGCAATTTAGAATAAGTTTGTGCCGTCTGTAGCTGTGTATTCTACAGGGTGTACTGTTGCTGGTCCACATGGCACCTGATATTCACCAGATAGACAACACTTCATTGCTACAAGAATTTGAACTTCCAAAGAAAATATTTTCTTTACAGATAACCCTGCCCTCTAGAGAGAACTTGTATCGTAGGGTAAGAGTGCCATACCAATTAGAGCATAAATTAATCAGCAACTTTATTGCTACCATTTTATGGCTTTATCCACAACTACCGAACTAACAAACATATTTAACGACATAATGGGAAGCGTCATATATATATATATAATATACATTATATATATATATATATATATGCTTATGGTTTATTACAGGTTTTTGAATGCAGGTAGATTGTTGTTAAGGCGAAGGGATATCAACTTGAGCGACAGAAAAGGAAGTAGTAAGATAATATAAAAATGTTCCTTAGAACTGTTCTTGAGGGATATCTTTCCAGTGTCGATTCTGTTATTAAGGGGACTGGAACAACCTGTTACACTATCGAAAAATTAATTTTTTATTAATATATACGTTTAATTACTTAATTTCCTTGTCATCTTTTTACTGGCCCATTTATTATGGAATCAGTTTGCATCCATGATGAGCGAAATGCACTGAACTTTTCTATAATGGCGTCGATTAGGTTTTACAGCGTAATTAGTTGCTTCGCTCTCCACGGATTATTCTTTTTTTGGTTTCGGCTATGTTTTAAAGACCTAGAAATTAATTATTTCGCTAGAAACTCCTATTAAGAAGACTGTACCATGTTTAAATTTTTATTAACAGTATTAATTAGAGTAATTCTTCTGAACGTCCGCCTGTAACGAGTCGAGAACCGTTTAACGGATTTTCATGGAGTTTAATATTGAGCAATTTTGTGAAATTTAACATTCATAGGTCCGTGCATCGATAATGTATTCTCAGAGCACAACCAACAAGAAACAACGTTTCACAAGTTATTTATTTCTGTAAGAGGCTTTACATGTTTCAGACAGTTTTTCCGTCCATCATCAGGAGCACAAAACTTCACACACAGCATCAGGTATTTGTCAGACCGTTACTGCTACCTGCTGCTAGCTTGGCCAGGCTGCAGCAGGTAGCAGTAACGGTCTGACAACTACCTGACACCCAGGCTAGCAGCAGGTAGCAGTAACGGTCTGAGAAATACCTGACGCTGTGTGTGCAGTTTTGAGCTCCCGATGATGGACGGAAAAACCGTCTGAAATACGTAGAGCGTCTTACAGAACTAAATAAATAGTAAAAGTTGCATCTTGTTGGTTGTACTCTGCGAAAAATTTTGTGAAAATCTGGCGATTCATTTCAATTTTTCTCAGCGCAATGATTGACGCTAGATATTTTCGGAAGGGCCCGTTTTTGTATTGACGTGCATACAGGATGACAGAAAGAGCTCCAATTTTTACAAAACTGTTTTTAAAAGAAAACCCAAAAGTCGGTGTACAATACCCAAATTAATGCTCTGTTGTAATAGTTACCATTATCAAGTCTTAAAAACTGTGTTTTTTTTTAATAGTTGTCAACCAAATAACAGCGAAATTACGGTACCTAAATCTGTTATCAAACAGTTGTTTAGTGGGTAGGTCTAAACGTTGGTGCTGGGGTAGCTCACTCAGTATAGTGACAGGCTGTACTGGTCGGGCGCCAAAAGCATTAGGCTTTTATTCCCGTCTTGGCAAATAAATAACTAATCTGCCCAAAGCCCTGATACCGGCTCTGGATCCCACCCATCTTCACACTCAGTAGGTACCAGGAGATCTTTATATATACGGAAAGTGGTTGGCCTGTTGTCCTAACCACTCCTCTCATCTAGTACCGGGGTTAAGAAAGAGTGGATCTAAACCTCCACTCCCATATATGTCTTCATGTTACGCACGGGTACACCTTTACCCTTACCTCTACTGTAGAGATTTATTCTTGTCGTCGTAGAATGTTCTGTAGTTCAGATGTGTATTTGTTGTGTTTTAATTATGTGGTTTACCTATATTTCCCGCTGTTATCAGTAATAAAACTGTTGTCTCTCATCCTGTAACACTTTGTGTCAGTGCCCCCCCCTCCCCCCACATTTTCATTCAAGGTGCTATTAAACTTTCATAGCTTCTGATAATGCCTGAAGTTAGAGCTTGTCTCAGAGTTTGTGGGCGTTGGAGTGCGATGCAGAGATGATTTTAACCAGACCTGCAGACTCTATAAACCTGGGAGATACAGCTGGGTGCAGAAGAATACAAAAACTTTGAAAGTGCCCAATATACACGGCAGCACACGCGGACTCTGAGGGCTTTTTTTTATTTGGTATTCACATACAAGATGGTTCCTTTACGTTTTAAAAAGAAAAACTTAAAAAAAAAATTCTAATGAATATTTCAACGCTTCCTCCAACATCACCATCCACGTGTTTTTATTCCTATTTTATTTACTCTTCTGCTTTCCTTTTGGTTTCCTTTATTTCTGTTATTCTTGTACACGTATGAATTATGTGTCTACATTTGAGTGTCTGGAGAGGAAGTATGTGCTGTTTTATGATATATTTGGAGAGTATTCTTTGTATGGTATGTTAAAACGTAACCCTAAAATCAATTAGTATTACTACGTTCATAGAAAGGTATATTGATTTCGGAAGGAAAGAAAAATTTCAGTTTTTTTTTCTGTCCTTGGCACATGATGTTCATTCCAATGTTATTTAAGATTTCAGTTTCTACTTGAAACAAAGTTTGGACCCGGTAGCTCAGTCGGTATAGCGACTGACTACGGGCTGGACGGTCCGGGATCGAGTCCCGATGGGGACGAGATTTTTCGCCTGTCCAGACCGGCACTGGAGCCCACCCAGCCTCCTGTAAAATGGGTACCGGGTCTTTCCCGGGGGTAAATTGCGGCCGGGGCGTGCCGCTGACCATTCACCCCCTTCTAGTGCCGCGGTCATGGAAGAGTAGAGCTATACCTCTACCCACCCTCAGGGCCACACCGGGACTGTAACGGGAACACTTTTTCTTTTACTTGAAAGAAAGGACGCTCTATCTTGATGACAAAGAACAGTATGTGAGTGCTGTTAAATGAAATATTCTGGACGTTATTGCGAGAAGATTACGAAACAATTATATAGCTAGCCCTTAAGTTCCCTAGACAACCTGATGATGGCCAATACAGGCCGAAACATGTAGTTGTTTCCATCACAGTCATTAAATACACCTCAGTGATTAAGTTGTATTTGACTGCATACCTTTTCCTAGTTTCACACACACAACGGGGATGACACACTTCCTAGAATTTTAGGAACATTCGAAGATTTGAATTTAAGCTGGTGGTACAAATATGTACCATGTAGTTTTATCCCTTTACTTTCAGAAGGCGGGTTGTTGTACCGTAGACAGCATGTTACTGTCTTGTGGGCTATACGCCTGTTCAGTTGTTCGAAGCAAAACAGTGCTCTGATGCACCTGCTGGCAATGCAAAGGGATTTCACATTTGTGGTTGGTAGTAGAGACAGGTTGAAATGTGACGACACACGGTGACGCATGGGTGGGGAAGTGAAGGGGAAACTGGCGAATGGAGTGGGTAGCCAGTACTCTTCACACTACCTCGAAACATGGTGTATCCAGCATTACTACCGCTGATGCGCACACCTCGGCTGCCAGTAGTCGACTGAACTGACTCC